>ERZ773022.9-NODE-9-length-212004-cov-16.073801_pt1 | contig 212004 bp, 192 predicted proteins | sample MGYA00580839_ERZ773022 | MGnify/ENA primary metagenome ERZ773022 (study PRJEB29015, sample SAMEA2738020) | human oral metagenome | biome: human oral; feature: human-associated habitat; material: dental | place: China | collected 2044 ...
TAGGGGTGAAAGGCCAATCAAACTCCGTGATAGCTGGTTCTCCCCGAAATGCATTTAGGTGCAGCGTTGTGTGGTTCCTGTTGGAGGTAGAGCTACTGGATGGCCGATGGGCCCTGTGGGTTACTGACGTCAGCCAAACTCCGAATGCCAATAGGGTTGAGCATGGCAGTGAGACTGCGGGGGATAAGCTTCGTAGTCGAGAGGGAAACAGCCCAGATCATCAGCTAAGGCCCCTAAGTGTGCGCTAAGTGGGAAAGGATGTGGAGTCGCGGTGACAACCAGGAGGTTGGCTTAGAAGCAGCCATCCTTGAAAGAGTGCGTAATAGCTCACTGGTCAAGTGATTTCGCGCCGACAATGTAGCGGGGCTTAAGCGTACCGCCGAAGCTGTGGCAGCAACACGTATGCTGGCGTCATTGAATGATTGTTGGTGTGTTGTTGGGTAGGGGAGCGTCCTGCATGAGGTGAAGCCTGGGGGGAACCTCTGGTGGATTGTGTGGGAGTGAGAATGCAGGCATGAGTAGCGAATCTGCGGTGAGAATCCGCAGCGCCGATTGACTAAGGGTTCCAGGGCTAGGTTTATCCGCCCTGGGTTAGTCGGGTCCTAAGGCGAGGCCGACAGGCGTAGTCGATGGATAACCAGTTGATATTCTGGTACCGCCTAGCAACCGTCCAATACCGAGATCATCATGCTAACCAATTTTGCCGGCCAATGCCTGTGTCTTTCGGGATGCGGGTGGCGGTTGGTCTTGGGACCCGGTGGTGGAGGTAAGCGTATTAACAGGGGTGACGCAGAAAGGTAGCTGCAGTGCGCCGGTGGTTTGGCGTATTTAAGGTTGTGGCCCGTCTTCTAGGTAAATCCGGGAGACTTGTGGGTGAGAACTGATGAGGGACGCACGTGTGTGTGGACTTGTGGTGATCCTATGCTGCCGAGAAAAGCCTCGACGCGAGGGGGCAAGGCGCCCGTACCCTAAACCGACTCAGGTGGTCAGGTAGAGTATACCGAGGCGTTCGAGTGAATCATGGTCAAGGAACTCGGCAAAATTCCTCCGTAACTTCGGGAGAAGGAGGACCCTTTAGCTTCCCAGCGCCGCGCGTGCTGGTGGGGCCGGGGGGTCGCAGAGAATAGGGAGAAGCGACTGTTTATCAAAAACACAGGTGCGTGCGAAGCCGTAAGGCGATGTATACGCACTGACGCCTGCCCGGTGCTGGAAGGTTAAGAGGAACCGTCAACATCCCTTGTGGGTGTGAAGCGGTGAATTTAAGCCCCAGTAAACGGCGGTGGTAACTATAACCATCCTAAGGTAGCGAAATTCCTTGTCGGGTAAGTTCCGACCTGCACGAATGGCGTAACGACTTCCCCGCTGTCTCAACCATGAGCTCGGCGAAATTGCAGTACGAGTAAAGATGCTCGTTTCGCGCAGAAGGACGGAAAGACCCCGGGACCTTTACTATAGCTTGGTATTGGTGTTCGCTTGTGCTTGTGTAGGATAGGTGGGAGACTGTGAAGCTGCGGCGCCAGCCGTGGTGGAGTCGTCGTTGAAATACCATTCTGGTTCAAGCGGTCACCTCAACCTTGGCCCGTGATCCGGGTTGGGGACAGTGCCTGGTGGGTAGTTTAACTGGGGCGGTTGCCTCCTAAAATGTAACGGAGGCGCTCAAAGGTTCCCTCAGCCTGGTTGGTAATCAGGTGGCGAGTGCAAGTGTACAAGGGAGCTTGACTGTGAGACCGACGGGTCGAGCAGGTGCGAAAGCAGGAACTAGTGATCCGGCCATGGCACGTGGGTGCGTGGTCGCTCAACGGATAAAAGGTACCCCGGGGATAACAGGCTGATCTTGCCCAAGAGTCCATATCGACGGCATGGTTTGGCACCTCGATGTCGGCTCGTCGCATCCTGGGGCTGGAGTCGGTCCCAAGGGTTGGGCTGTTCGCCCATTAAAGCGGTACGCGAGCTGGGTTCAGAACGTCGTGAGACAGTTCGGTCCCTATCCTCTGTGCGCGTAGGAAACTTGAAAAGGGCCGTCCCTAGTACGAGAGGACCGGGATGGACGAACCTCTGGTGTGCCAGTTGTACCGCCAGGTGCATGGCTGGTTGGCTACGTTCGGGAAAGATAACCGCTGAAAGCATCTAAGCGGGAAACTTGCTTTGAGATGAGGTTTCCACACCCCCCTGTGGGGTGGAAGGCCCCCGGCAGACTACCGGGTTGATAGGCCAGAGGTGGAAGCACCGCGAGGTGCTCGTGAGCCGACTGGTACTAATGGGCCGACACTAAACACACACATCAACCACAATGTTTACACCGCATGGTTGACTGACACTAAAAGAGAGTGCTCGTCGCCACTATACGGATCACAACCAACACAAACCCCCACGCCCAACGCTTCACGCGCGGCACACACTCGGGGGTATCTAAGTGAATATGGTTGAACCATCTTGTGGTGGTCATAGCCGCGGGGAAACGCCCAGACCCATTCCGAACCTGGAAGCTAAGCCCGCAAGCGCCGATGGTACTGCACCTGGGAGGGTGTGGGAGAGTAGGACACCGCCACAACACACTCAACGGTTTGGCCCCGGAACCCACACGGTCCCGGGGCCAAACCTTTAGCGGTGGGGTCTTGGAACACGGTGTCCCAAGACCCCACCGCAGTGTTACACCCACAACACACAACGCCCCCACGCAAGCACGACTTGCTCTCTCAGCAGCCTTTCTGCTTCAGCGTTAAAGTCGAGGTATGAGTGAAGTTTTGGAATCCTTAAGCGCTATGTCGCAGTTCCGTGATGAGTTGAATGCGCGCGAAGTTCTTGCTGAACTTTTCAACGACGCTCACACCGCATACACCTTTACTGATGAACCGGTTACGGATGAGCAGCTTCGTGCCGCTTACGATTTGGCAAAGTGGGCACCGACTGGAGTGAACGGCCAGCCACTTCGCGTTGCGGTCGTTCGTGCTGGAGCAGTGAAACAGCAGCTGCTCAATGCTCTTCCCTGCGGGAACAGGGAGCAAGCAGTGGTGCGCCTTTGGTATTGGTGTGCGGTGCAAAAATGGATTTCTATCACGATCTTCCCGCACTGCATCCACGTGGTGAACACTATGAAAAGCTTTTGATGGCCAATGAGAAGATGCGCACGCTTATGGCCCATACATCAGCCACGATTCAAGTTGCTTATTTGATTCTGGCTCTTCGGGCACAGGGCTTGGAAACCGGCCCCATGAACCCCGACGATGCGCGACTTCTTCATGACTACTTCTTCCCCGGAGAGGATATCGAGCCTATTTTGGTGATTAATGTGGGCCACGCGGGTGCGAATGCATACCAGGAACGCGGGCCACGGGTGGGGTACGATGAGGTGTTTCGCGAAGCGCAGGTTAACGCCTGAAGCCACGAGGAGGATGCCATGGCTGATGAAGCACGAGTTCGAAAAGTTCAAGATCGTATCCAGGAGACGGTCGCTTCTCTTTTGGGACGTCGCATCAAGGATCCGCGCCTAGGCTTTGTCACGATCACTGACGTCCGCGTGACCGGAGATCTCCAACACGCCTCGATTTTCTACACTGTGCTCGGAAATGAAGACGACCGAGCCGGTACCGCGCGCGCCTTCGAATCAGCAAAGGGCCTTATTCGTAGCGAGGTTGGTAAAGCCCTTGGCATTCGGCTCACTCCTAGCCTGGAATTTATTCCGGATGCTCTACCAGAAACTGTGGCCTCGCTTGAGACCGCACTCGCGTCAGCGCGTGCACACGATGAAGAAGTCTCACGTCTCGCCGTCGGTGCAAGCTACGCTGGCGACGAGGATCCCTATCGCAAGGCTGATGACGAAGAAGACGAGCAGGACGAGCGTTAATGTCTGCTCCTTCGGTGAGCTCGGGGCTTCTGATCGTTGACAAACCCCAGGGAATCACAAGCCACGATGTCGTCTCGCGCGTTCGTCGCCTCGCGCATACGCGCCGTGTTGGTCACGCAGGAACGCTTGACCCAATGGCGACCGGCGTCTTGGTCCTTGGAATCAACAAAGCGACACGGCTTCTCACGTGGATCACTGACCATTCAAAGCGTTACGAAGCTCGCCTACGCCTCGGCGTGGAGACGACAACTGAGGACGCGGAAGGGGAAGTGACGCTCGCGCGAGGGTGCACCGGCCTTGATAGTGAAGAATTTGCGCATACACTGGAGCGCTTTCGCGGGCTAATCTCGCAAGTTCCCTCCGCAGTCAGTGCAATTAAAGTTGACGGAAAGAGGGCTTACGCGCGGGTTCGCGCCGGAGAAGAAGTGAAGCTCAAGCCTCGGCAGGTGGAAATTTCCCTGCTCGAGGTTGGGGGAGAGGCGCACTCTCATAGCGTTACTTACAACGTTGAAGGGGAAGAGCGCTCTATTTCCTGCGTAGATGTCGATATCGTCGTTGAATGTTCCGCCGGAACATATATCCGTGCTCTCGCCCGCGATATCGGTCATGCGCTTGGCTGCGGCGCGCATTTGATTGCACTGCGACGTACTCGGGTTGGAGAGTTCTCTCTTGAAAGTGCACACACTTTAGATTCTCTTTCCGAGGCCCAGCACCGCGACGGGGAAGACCTACCGGAAAATGAAGGAGCTCCGCTCCCGTTGACATCGCTCAGCGAGGCAGCGCGTGCAATGTTCCCCGTGCTTGAACTGACGCAAGCCGAGGCCGGTGCTTTCGCCCATGGGCAGGCGCCTCGCCGTTCTGCCCTTGAAGTTCGCGACTTTGCTGAGCGATGTGGGGGAAGGGACACAGCTTCGACCTGCGGTCCCATTGCCGCCATCAATGGTGAAGGGGAAGTCGTCGGACTTCTTGAGATTCGTGATTCTCGTTTGAAGACAATCCTTGTTTTTTAGAAAGTGGCCACTGTGAAGATTTGGCGTTCGATTGAAGAAATCCCGAACGATATAACGTCGGTGGTGACAATCGGCAATTTTGATGGGATGCACGAGGGGCATCGTCAGGTGATTGCGACAGCTGTTGCTCGGGCAAGAAGTAGGGGGGTGAAGGCTGTTGCTTGCACTTTTGACCCCCACCCCCGCATCGTTCATAATCCTTACACTGCACTCAAACTTATTTCTCCGCTGCGGGATCGTTTGGACGCGATGGCAGCAACCGGTTTGGATGCGACTTTTGTTATTCGCTACGACGCTTCGGTCTATTCCCTCACCCCTCGAGAGTTCGTCGAGAAATACCTAGTGCAGGCGCTGGGGGCAGTTGAAGTTGTCGTCGGCAAAGACTTCCGTTTCGGCCGTGAAAATTCCGGCGATCTTGTGACTTTGACGCAGCTGGGCCAAGAATTTGGTTTTACAGTCGAGTCAGTCGAGGACGTTGAAGCTCCTGAAGGGCGCCGCTGGTCATCATCTTGGGTGCGAGAACTCCTTGAAGCAGGCGACGTTTCTGGTGCGGCGCGTGTGCTTGGTCATCTTCACCGCATTCGCGGCACGGTTGAGCATGGGTATAAACGAGGCCGTGAGTTGGGTTTCCCCACCGCAAACCTGTGCAATGACATTGAAGGGGTCGTTCCAGGTGATGGTGTCTACGCTGGATGGCTTGTCAGGCATGTCGGGGACAGCGGTGCGGCAGAGTTCCTTCCCGCTGCGATTTCTGTGGGGACAAATCCTCAATTTGACGGTGAAGTACGCACTGTTGAAGCGCATGTTCTGGGCAGAAGCGACCTGAATCTCTACGGAGAGAACGTATCGATTATGTTCGTGAGTCGCATCCGAGCGATGGAATCTTTTGATTCCTTGGACGCCCTGCTGTGTCGTATGGATGAGGACCTTCGGGTTACTGCGTATGTTCTTGGCGTTGGTGTACCAACGCGCGTTGATCCACAGGCAGTGACTGCACGCTGAACTGCGCCATAGGCTCTGACCTCGGTTGACGCTCGTGCTACAGATCACGACAAAAGCTTTGAGATGAGATGCTAAACTTGCCTATGCCGTCATGTCGGCCACGGATAGTATGCGCAGGGGATGGCCCTGTGGCTCCGTGCAACAAGTATGAAGGAGAAGCCTGTGCCACTGAGCAAGGACGTCAAGGATCAGATCATCGCCGAGTACGCTACCCACGAGGGTGACACCGGCTCCCCCGAGGTCCAGATTGCGCTGCTGACCCAGCGAATCAAGGATCTGACCGAGCACTTCAAGACTCACAAGCACGATCACCACTCACGTCGTGGTCTGCTGCTGCTGGTTGGTCGTCGTCGTCGCCTCCTCGGCTACCTCGCTGAGGTCGACATTGAGCGTTACCGCTCACTGATCGAACGACTGGGCCTGCGTCGCTGATTGTCATCCGGCTCGATTCCCTGTTGGAATCGAGCCGGATCACTACGTGTGGGCAAGGTGCTCGCACAATAACTCAATAGTTTGATAGAGGCGTGAACGTGCGCGGTTTTCGACAGTGGTTTACGGCTTCTCTGGCGCCCAAAGCGATATGGGAAGAGCCGGATCAAAGCCGTGGACTTCGATCGAAGGCCGATACGAACGCCCAAGTAGTGTGAAACACGTAAATTCAAGGAGAACACACATATGATGGAAGGCGAAGATATCGTCTCTGCAGAGGCGATCATCGACAATGGTCGTTTCGGTAAGCGCGTTGTCCGCTTTGAAACTGGCCGCCTCGCCAAGCAGGCCGCAGGTGCGGCCATGGCCTATCTTGATGATGAAACTGCGATTCTTTCCGCAACCACCGCGGGCAAGCAGCCCAAGGACCAGTTCGACTTTTTCCCGCTGACCGTTGACGTTGAGGAACGTTCCTACGCTGCGGGTCGTATCCCCGGATCCTTCTTCCGCCGTGAAGGCCGTCCCGGAACCGAGGCAATTCTTGCGGCTCGTCTGATCGATCGCCCGCTGCGCCCCGGATTCAAGAAGGGCCTGCGCAACGAGGTCCAGGTTGTCGCAACCGTCCTGGCTGCACACCCGAACGACGCCTATGACGTGCTGGCGATCAACGCGGCCTCCATGTCGACCCAGATTGCTGGTCTGCCCTTCTCCGGCCCCATCGCCGGTACCCGTCTGGCTCTCATCGACGGCCAGTGGGTGGCATTCCCGCGCTGGTCGGAGATGGAACGCTCTGTCTTCAACATCGTTGTCGCAGGCCGCGTCGTCACCACTGAAGATGGTGGCGAAGACGTTGCGATCATGATGGTCGAAGCGGGCGGCGGCGAAAACGAATGGGACCTGATTCAGGCAGGCGCCGTTGCTCCTACCGAAGATGTGGTCGCTGACGGTCTCGAAGCTGCTAAGCCCTTCATTCGCGCGCTGTGCGAAGCCCAGATGAAGGTTGCTGCCGTCGCCTCGAAGGAAACCACCGAATTCCCGATCTTCCTCGACTACACGGATGAGCAGTACGCCGCTGTTGAGCAGTGGGTTGGCGACAAGCTCGCCAAGGCACTCCTCACCGAGGGCAAGCTTGCTCGCGAAGAAGCTGTGGACGCCGTCAAGGCGGAGATGCTTGAAGCTTTGGCCGAAGAGTGGCCCGAAGCTGAGAAGGAACTCAAGGCAGCTTTCCGCTCCCTCAAGAAGCAGACCATCCGTAACCGCACTCTGCGCGAAGAAATCCGCATGGACGGTCGTTCGCTGCGCACCATCCGCTCCCTGAGCGCAGAGGTCGAGGTTCTGCCTCGCGTTCACGGTTCTGCTCTCTTCCAGCGCGGTGAAACCCAGATTCTGGGCGTGACGACACTGGCCATGCTCCGCATGGAACAGCAGCTCGATAATCTTTCGCCCATTACGGCGAAGCGCTACATGCACCAGTACAACTTCCCGCCGTACTCGACCGGTGAAACCGGCCGCGTTGGCTCGCCCAAGCGTCGCGAAATTGGCCACGGTGACCTTGCAGAGCGCGCTCTCAAGCCCGTGATTCCTTCACGCGAAGAGTTCCCCTACGCAATCCGCCAGGTCTCCGAGACCATGGGATCCAACGGTTCTTCTTCGATGGGTTCTGTGTGTGCATCGACCCTGTCGCTGCTCCAGGCTGGTGTGCCGCTGCGTGCCCCCGTCGCTGGTATCGCAATGGGCCTCATGACCGGTGAAGTTGATGGCAAGCAGAAGGCCGTCACCCTGACCGACATCCTGGGTGCTGAAGACGGCTTCGGCGACATGGACTTCAAGGTCGCCGGTACCCGCGAGTTCATTACCGCTTTGCAGCTGGATACCAAGCTCGATGGCATCGACTCCCAGGTGCTGCGTGGCGCGCTGGCACAGGCCCGCGATGCACGTTTGCAGATCCTTGACCTGATGGAGCAGGCAATCGACGCTCCCGATGAGATGAGCCCCTACGCTCCTCGCATCATCACCGTCCAGGTCCCCGTCGACAAGATTGGCGAGGTCATTGGCCCCAAGGGCAAGATGATCAACCAGATCCAGGAAGACACTGGCGCGGAACTCACCATTGAAGACGATGGAACCGTTTACATCGGTGCATCGACCGGTGAAGCTGCAGAAGCTGCACGTGCAATGGTCAACCAGATCGCCAACCCGCAGATGCCCGAGGTGGGGGAGCGCTTCGTGGGAACCGTCGTCAAGACGACCTCCTTCGGCGCCTTCGTTTCCCTGACCCCCGGCAAGGATGGTCTCCTGCACATCTCGCAGGTCCGTCGTCTGGTCGGCGGCAAGCGCATTGATTCGGTTGAAGATGTGCTGCAGGTTGGCCAGCAAGTCGAGGTCGAGATTCACGAGATTGGTGACCGCGGTAAGCTCAGCCTGTACGCCGTCGTCGATGGCGAAACCGGTGAACTCGAGGCCAGCGATGAACAGCCTCGCCGCCGCGAGCGCTCAGAGCGTCCCGAGCGCCGTGAGCGTCGCGAGCGTCGTCCCCGCACCCGCACCCGTCGTCGCCGTGAAGACGACGAGGCCGCGGCATCTGAGGGCTCCGACGAGGAGTGAGACTGCTCTGAGGACGCTGTCCTAGGACGCGTTGACGAACCTTAAACCCTGTGTGGGGCGAAGGAAATCCTTCGCCCCACACAGGGTTTAAATACATGTGCTGAACGCTTAATGTGCTGTTCTTCAAGCCGGGGTGAAGCTGCTGTCATCGGCGACTTGTGTCCGCACAGGACATGGGAATACGCGAGTGAATACGGTGAGTCTCGTCCCATTCTTTAGAAATTTGTACCCGTGGGGGAGGTAAAGAGTGACGTCATCGGTGCGCTTGTCCCGAACGAGCACTCATTCGCTGATAGACGCGAGATACGCAGGAGCTTCCCGCTTCTTCCTGAATGCGCGCTGAAGAGCGCGCATCGGAAAGATACTGAGAGCGAATTCTTTTCCCAAGTAGACGGAGATAATGGCGATGCCATAGACGGGGAGCGTAGCCTGAGCTGGGGAAATATCGCAGACCACTGAAGTAACCTTGAAGGAGATCGGTGCGTTAGCAATAACGTGCCAGGCTGCTACTGAGGTGTTTGAGGAGAAAGAAGCAGTGGAAAAGGAAACGACAGATCTTGAAGATCTGGATATGTCTGGCGTGCTCTGGCGCATCATCGCTTTTTCCAGTGGCGGCCCCTTCCTTGAGGGGTACGTCTTGGGAATTATCGGCGTCGCGCTCTCACGACTGGGTACCGACATCGAGATTAGCAATTCCATGTCTGGGCTCTTGGGGATCGCCGCGCTGGTCGGGCTCTTCTTGGGGGCAGCATTCGGTGGCTGGCTCACAGACCTGATCGGTCGCCACAAGATGTTTATCATCGACTTGATCGTCATTGCGCTCCTGTCAGCACTGTGCATAGTCGTCACCTCTCCTCTTCAATTGGTAGCTCTACGCTTCCTCATCGGCGTGGCAATCGGTGCCGACTATCCGATTGCCACCTCGATGATTGCCGAGTTCTCCCCGCGAAAGCACCGCGCTATGTCGATGGGCATGATTGCAGCAGCTTGGTATCTGGGTGCCAATGCCGCCGCGCTCGTCGGCTATTTCCTGTACAACACGCCTCATGGATGGCGGTGGATGCTCGCGTCCTCAGCAATTCCGGCGGTGTTGATCTTGATCGGACGATGGGATATCCCCGAATCCCCGCGTTGGCTTGCCTCGAAGGGACGCCAAGAAGAAGCCGACCGTGTGGTGATGAAACTCTTCGGAGAAAACGTACGTATTCCCGCCCAAGAAGTTGCCGAGAAGACGGAATATAAGAAGATCTTCACCGGCGTCTACCTGCGTCGCGTGATCTTTGTCGGTGTCATTTGGCTGTGCCAAGCAATTCCGATGTTCGCCTTGTACACCTACGGCCCGACCATCGTGGGGTCGATCGGCCTCGGGGAAGGACGTAACGCTCTGATTGGCGAGCTTCTCATTGGCACATTCTTCATGTTGGGGACATTCCCAGCCATGTACCTCGCCGAGCGCGTGGGACGCCGTCCACTCATTATTTGGTGCTTCTTTGGAATGACCATCGCCCTAGGACTGATCGGCTTCTTATCGCAGGGCGGCATCATTTTGATCTCGGTTTGCTTCATCGTCTACGCGCTGTTGGCAGGTGGCCCGGGCAACTTGGAATGGCTTTACCCCAACGAGCTCTTCCCAACCTCAATTCGCGCCTCGGCAATGGGCGTTGCAATGGCTCTGAGTCGAATCGGTACGGTTTACTCGATGTTCGTTCTTCCCGCGTTTATTGCCGACTACGGTATTGAAGCGACTATGCTTGCCGGTGCGGCCATTTCTGCGCTGGGATTCGGGGTTTCACTTGCGTGGGCACCCGAAACCAAGGGATTGAGCCTCGACGTTACTGGCTCTGCGGATTTCAGGGGGCGCTAACCGATGTTTGCACTCTTGCGCACTCATTTCCATTGTGACGAGGTTTACTCGCGCTTCGCGTAACAGGTAGCCTTTCGTAGACTGAAGACACCTTGGGAATTTTTCTCACATGTGATCCGGGCAAGACAAGATTCAAGAGAGAAGGACACGATGAGTATCGTTGTTGCGTACAAGTACGCTGCGAACCCTCAGGATACGACTGTGGGTTCGGACGGTGTCGTTGACTGGTCGCGTTCCAAAGCTGCAATCAGTGAATACGACCCTGTAGCCATCCAAGTTGCGCGCACCGTTGCAGATGCGACGGGTGACGAGCTCGTTGGAATCTCAGTTGGAGATTCACAGGTGTCCTCTTCCGTTGCGAAGAAGGCAGCTCTTTCTCGAGGCCTTGACCGTGCCTTAGTGGTCTCTGATGACGTCGTGAGGGAGTGGAACGTCACGGCTATCGGCGCCGCTCTCGCCGGCCTTGTGCGAAAGATTGATGGGGCACGCCTGCTTGTTACAGGAGATTCTTCCATCGACGAGGCCGCTCAGATCACTTCCGCCGTGGTGGCCGGCCACTTGGGCTGGCCTTGCTTCCAGGACGTCTCTGAGGTGGAAGCGAATGGCGATGGATGGACCATTACTCAATCGTCTGCAGCTGGCACCCGTACGATTACGGTTAACGGCCCCGCAGTCGTAGCAACAACGACTGATGCTGCTGCCCTCAAGCTTCCGGGTATGAAGGATGTCCTTGCTGCCGCTAAGAAGCCGCTTGACGTAGTCGACGTCGCTGAGCTTGGTATCGCTCCTCTCACCTTGGAGGTGACGGGTCATGCCCGTCCGGTCTCAAAGGAGAGAAAGAAGGAACTCTTCGATGGAGATGATGCGGCCGTGAAACTGGTTGAGGCGCTGCGCAGCGCCGGTGTGCTCTGAGAAAGGATGCTGACAATGACGAATACATGGATTATTACAACGTCGAATCAGATCGCCTCTCTCGTTGAAGCAGCTCGTGCCATTGGACCTGTAACTGTTGTTGCACTTGGTGACGAGGCGAAAGGTATTGCAGGCGTCGATCGCGTGATCGCTATCGGCCGTGGAAGCGACGCACCTCTCGAGGCCTTTGCCCCTGCCGTCGTCGAGCTACTCTCATCCGCTGGCGCTGATATTGTCTTTGCAGCAAACCGCCCCGTTGAACGAGTGGTTGCCGGTGCACTTGCAGCGCGCTTAGGGCTTCCTCTGCTTAACGGAGCCACTCGCGTTGCCGCCGGTGAAGCAGAGCTTTCCCGATTTGGCGGCATCAGCCTCGAAACTGTTTCCTTCCCCGCGGGGGCAGTGGTCCTTCTTGAAGGGGGCACGCCGACGGAGGGCGAAGAAGTCAGTGCACAGGATGGCCCCGATTCTCACTATGAGGCCAGTGTAAGCGCCGGGGAGATAGTGGACTCAGGCTCCACAAATCTGGCGTCCGCGCAGAGGATCGTCGCTGCGGGTCGCGGTTTTGCGGCAGAAGAAGACCTCCAGCTCGCGCGTGATCTTGCCGAGGCTCTTGGCGCAGATCTTGCATGTTCCCGTCCCCTGACTGAAGGTGATGGGTGGATGCCCAGAGATCGCTACATCGGGCTTTCGGGTCAATACGTTGCTCCGGAACTCTATGTCGCTGTCGGCATTTCCGGACAGGTTCAGCACACCTGCGGGATGTCTGATTCGGCGGTCGTTGTTGCGGTTAACAATGATGCAGATGCTCCGATTTTCCAAGTTGCAGACTACGGTATTGTCGGCGACCTCTATGAGGTTTTGCCCGCGATCACCGCGGCACTTGCCTGAAGGAAATAATGTCTGAAGAAGCAAACGTCGATTTTGATGTCATCGTCATTGGTGGGGGAGTCGCCGGGAGCGTTGCCGCCTATACCCTTGCCGGTTTAGGACACGAAGTCCTTCTGATCGAGCGCGCGATGGAACCGGGTTCGAAGAACCTCTCTGGAGGGGTCTTCTACTGTCGGGTGATGGAGCAAATTTTCCCAGATTTTATTGATGAAGCTCCGATCGAACGTCGTATTACCCGAAACGTCGTCAGCCTCTTGAATGACAGTTCTGCCGTCAACATCGACTACTGGGATCAGCGCCTTGCTGAACCCGTGAACGCAGTGACAGTCCTGCGCGCAAAACTTGACATGTGGCTCAGTGAGAAGTGCGAAGAAGCTGGCGTCACCGTTATGCCAGGCATTAAAGTCGATTCGCTCATCATCGAGGGTAATCAGATTGTCGGTGTACGTGCTGGAGAAGACGAACTGCGCTCTCATGTTGTTGTTGCAGCAGATGGCGTGAATTCCTTTATTGCCCGGCAAGCTGGTATCCGCGAGAAAGAACCGAAGAAACATCTGGCGATTGGCGTTAAGTCCGTGATCGCTTTGCCTGAAAAGGTTCTCGAGGATCGCTTCAATGTTCGCGATAACTGCGGTGCAGCGTATGCGATGGTTGGGGATGCGACTCAAGGCGTTGCGGGCGGGGCCTTCCTCTACACCAACAAGGAATCGGTGTCGATCGGCGTCGTCATGCGTTTGGATGATCTCGAGGCCTCCGGTTTATCTTCATCTGAGATTCACGATCACCTTTTGACCCACCCCGCGATTGCTCCTCTTCTTGAAGATGGGGAATTGCTAGAGTACGGGTGCCATTTGACGATCGAAGACGGTCCTCAGATGGCCTCTCATGATCTGACGCGTCCGGGTTTGGTCATCATCGGTGATGCAGCGGGCTTCACCCTCAATACGGGGCTGACCATTCGCGGGATGGATCTTGCGGCAGGATCCGCACTCGCGGCCTCGACGGCAGTCCACGGAGCACTTGAATCCAGTGATTTCTCTCAAGCCTCGATGGACCGATACCTTTCTGAGCTTGAATCTTCCTTCGTTGGGCAGGACATGCAGACCTATGCGAAGGCTCCCGCTTTCCTTGAGCGTCCTCGCATGTACAAGGACTACGGGCGCCTTGCTGCAGAGGTTTTCTACGGAGTTTTCAACCATGATCTTCGCCCGCGTCGCCACATCATGAAGGTTGCGATGGACGCGTTCAAGGCTTCTGGTCTGCGTTGTAAGCACCTGATCAGCGATGCTCTCGCTGCAATTAAAGCTCTGTGAGTGCGAGGAATAACAATGACTGCATTGAAAATCGAAAGCGTTTCCGCGCGTCTTGCTAAGAATACGTACAACCTTGATGAGGAAGAATCCCATATTGAGGTCAATCAAGAGCTCGCTCGCGCGACCGGTGCCGGCAAACTCTTGGAGAGGGTATGCCCTGCTCATGTGTACTCCGTCGAGGAGGACGGAAACGTGCGAGTCGAATACGCCGCCTGCCTTGAATGCGGAACTTGTCTTGCCGTCGCTCCTGAGGGCGTTCTTAAGTGGCACTATCCCAGAAGCGGTTTTGGGATTATGTTCCGCGAAGGTTAATGCCGATTCCTCTAAGCCGTCTTTTCTTATACTCTGCCCCGAGATGCTACAAGGTCTCGGGCGCACTGATCGATGATTCCGCGCGTCAGGCAGCGAAATGTGGAACAATCCTGGCCCACCTCGAGTGGCCCCCATATGAGTGAGGCTTGAGCGTCTTTATCGTGCGTCATCTGAAGGTAGTCTTCATCCAGATAAACACCGACGACGGGCAGAGAAGGCGCGCTCCGTGTCGACAGCCGTGACAAGGTCGATGTCACGTAGTCTTCGCGGGCATCCCTATCGTGCATCCGGAGTTCTGGATCTAAGTTGTTATCGATTCGTGCGCTTTCACATACGACAAGCGAGTGCAGGTGCAATCTTTGAGCACGGATCAAGATTTCCGTAAAGTTAGCCGTTCCCGCATATCCGCCAGGCAGATCATCCGAGGCAAGAAGCAAGGCTTCCATCCCTAGCTGTGCAACTTCCTTGGCAAAAGGAAGATAAAAAGTACAGGCAGCATTTTCTCTCTGTCTGCCTGAGCCCAGCAGAAAGACTCCGAAAATATTCTGGTAACCCATGCGAAGTGCTTGGGCTGACGGATCAACTCTGTATCCCAAAGTTTCTGCCGCCTCATGAACGCGCTGAGTGAGTGCATCGCTGACGTGAGCGCTTCCCCGAAGGACATGAGAGACAGTCCCAACGGATACTCCAGCAAGAAGAGCAACGTCGGACATTGTTGGTGTTTTGGCCATGAGAGCCCCCTTTCTCTGGCCAACACTGTGCCGTAATCGCACGCCTGCCGGGTGCAGAACAAGTAAATTGTGGAAACACGCCGATGGAACTTTTCCCTGTGCATAGGGAGACTGCGCCTTGCACGCGTGCATATTAAGCTGGTCATCAGGCGACACTAGGAGGAGAAATGCTGCGACGCCTGACGGACACGATCGTATGTGGAGTACTGCTGATCTTTGATGTGCTGGCGTGGCTCATTGTCGGAACCTTTTCGGGTTTTGATCGTTCAGAACCGGGAAAGATTGCTTCAGTGTCCTTGAGTGCACTCATCATTGTTGCTGTGCCCGCACTCGCAACGTGTATGATCGCGGCGCTCGCTCGCATGATCACAAAGACTTCCGCACGTCGTTTCTACGCGTGGGCGCTCTTCCTGAGCGCTGTGGCTGGGGGATTTTGCTACCTCACCGCAATGGTCTCTTCCTTCCAAGGAATGGAAGTCGGACTGCGCTGGATGGCATGCTATTTCGCAATCCAAGCGATTATCTCCCTAGTCCTGTTGATCGTGGGCCTTACCGGTGGCATCCCGCAGACCGCTGAAGACGCACACGCTTTGAACCAAGCCGCGTTGAAGAGGCCGTCTTCTGCCGCGAAGCCTTCCTCTGCCGAGGCCTCGGCCCCAACCGCGCGCGCCTCATCCGCCGTCCCTCCTGTTCCGTCAACTAGTTCCACGCAAAAGCCAACCGCTCGCGCAAACGCCGAAGCGGCCTCGTCAGAAGAGAAAAAGGAACGTTCATGACCAACGATGAATTCCGGGTGCTCCCGCTGGAATCAACCGGCGATGGCGCGCAGCAATGGGAGGACTCGGGATCGACGGTGACTCGAAGCGTTCTCGACAATGGACTACGCGTTATCACCCAAAAGATCCCGGCGACCCGTTCTCTTGCACTGAGCTGGTGGGTCGGCGCGGGGTCTCGCGACGAAGACGAAGACAGCGCAGGTTCAACGCACTTTCTTGAACATCTTCTCTTTAAAGGCACAGCTCGACGCAGCGCTTTTGATATCGCACAGGCATTTGACGCCGTTGGGGGCGAATCAAACGCTGAAACCGGGAAAGAACATACAAACTACTGGGCTCGAGTCCTCAGTGATGATACGGCGATGGCTATCGATGTCCTCGGGGACATGATCTCAGGATCGCTCATTGATCCCGATGAATTTGAAACCGAACGCGGCGTCATTCTGGACGAACTCGCGATGTCAGAGGACAACCCTCCCGAGGTCGTTCACGAGGCATACCAGCTTGCAGTTTTTGGCGATAACTCACTGGGACGGCCCGTGGGGGGAAGCCAAGAGACCATTCGAAGCGTTAAACGGGACGACGTCTGGGACTACTATCGACGCATTTACGCTCCTTCGTCGCTGATCATTGCAGCAGCGGGGGATGTCAATCACGACGAAATCGTTGAGAAGGTTTGTCACTCTCTGAGCGATGCTTGGTCTGAAGAGCTTTCACGCCATCAAAGCCCTAGGCCGCGGCGCTCAACGGAAATGATTGAGAGCGAGGAATATCAACCTGAGCGGGTGACTCGTTACCGTCATATTGAACAGGCACATGTGATTGTTGGTGGACCCTCGATGCGTGCCGGAGATGATCGACGCCCTGTCATGTCGGTTTTGCTATCGATCTTGGGCGGTTCGATGTCCTCCCGTCTCTTCCAAGAAATTCGTGAGAAGCGCGGTCTTGCCTATACGACCTATGCCTTTGACTCCGCCTATTCGAACGCGGGTGCATGGGGAATGTATGCGGGGACTTCACCTGAACGAATTACTGAAGTTGAAAAACTCATGCTTGGAGAGTTGGAGAAACTCGCAATTTATGGTCCAAGCGAGGAAGAACTCATTCGCGTGCGCGGGCAGCTTCGAGGTGGAATGGCTCTGGGCTTGGAAGATACGCTCTCACGAATGTCACGACTGGGACGTTCCGAGCTTAACGGCAGGTATTTCACTGTTGATGCCGCTCTTGCTCGTATTGAAAGAGTTCAAGCCGAGGACGTTCGCGCGCTAGCGGAAGAACTCGCTGGGCGAAGTGTCTTCACCGCCGAGGTCTTGCCGGGGGAGCGTCAGTGACGAAACGAAGTGTTCGTCCTGCGCGCGTGAGCGACTTGAATGCGATTGCTGCTCTTGCGCAAGAATCTTTCACGGAGATCTTTGACGCGTGTGCTCTCCCTATTGATCATCCGCTTCGGGGGCACGTGTTGGGAAGTACTCGCCAGCTGTGGGAGCGGACCCTTTCCACGCAGGGAGAGAATGCGGATTCAGGACACACTTTCCTTGCGCTCGAAGGGGAAAGCCCCGTTGGTTTGATCTCGACCATTGCAGCGCCCGCTCAGTTTCTTGAGATTGGGCAGGCTAAGGAAATTCCTGCTGGGGTAGAGGTGGCAACGCTCTATGTTCATCGCAGTTTCCGTCGAAGCGGACATGGATCGCGTTTGCTCGCAGCAATTGTTGATACTCTCCAACCCGCTTCCCTTCGAATGTGGCTGGCACCCGAAGATACGCTGATGCTCCGTTTCCTTCAGGGAAGTGGTTTTCTCCCAGCGGGACTGAAGCGCTCGTTCATGTTTGATGAGGCGCTTCAGGTCCGGCGTGATGAGCACTTGTGGTGGGCACTTCGCTCCTAGCTTGTGTTCCGAGTGGGCCGTGAAAGTCTAGACGTGGCACACTTATTGCATGATGCCTCTGTACGACAACTTGCCCGAACCTGCCCCCTTGGAAAAGGGAAGCCTCCGGATTGTCCCCTTGGGCGGCTTGGGAGAAGTCGGTCGAAACATGAACGTTTTGGAGTTTGATGGCAAACTCCTCGTTGTTGATTGTGGCGTGCTTTTCCCCGAAGAATCCCAGCCCGGTGTCGATCTGATTTTGCCTGATTTCTCTTGGCTTGAAGATCGTTTGGATGACATCGTTGGTATGGTGCTCACTCACGGTCACGAAGACCATATCGGCGCAGTTCCCTATCTGCTCAAGTTGCGTGAAGATATTCCGATTTACGGTTCAGATTTGACTCTTGCTTTCGTTGAGCCAAAGCTTCGCGAGCATCGTCTTTCCGCCGATAACCTGCGTGTAGTCGCCGAAGGGGATCGCCAGGCGATCGGTCCTTTCGACTGCGAATTCGTCGCCGTCACGCACTCGATTCCCGATGCTCTTGCGCTTTTCGTACGCACTCCCGCCGGAAAAGTCCTCATCACCGGCGATTTCAAGATGGATCAGCTTCCCCTTGATCATCGCCTTACAGATTTGCGTTCTTTTGCCCGCTTCGGCGAAGAAGGCGTCGACCTGTTCATGGTGGATTCGACCAACGCGGAAGTTCCGGGCTTCGTTACCCCTGAGCGCGAGATCGGTCCTGTTCTCGATCAGGTTTTTGCCGAGGCCACGGGGCAGATTGTCGTCGCATCTTTCGCTTCTCACGTTCACCGCGTGCAGCAGGTCTTCAATGCAGCTGCTCGCCACGGGCGTCGCGTTGCTCTTGTTGGGCGTTCGATGGAACGTAATATGCGCATTGCTCAGGAAAAAGGCTACCTAGCCATTCCCGATGGCTTGATCGTCGATTCCAATGAGATTTCTCTTCTGCCTGCAAACCAACGCGTATTTATGGCAACCGGTTCGCAGGGCGAACCGATGGCCGCACTTTCGCGGATCTCTCAAGGTTCACACCGCTTTGTCAGTGTGGATCCCGGCGATACGGTCATTTTTGCCTCGTCGCTGATTCCCGGGAATGAAAACTCTGTGTACCGGGTGATCAATGACTTGACTCGCTTGGGCGCAAAGGTTGTTCACCAGGCCAATGCGAAGGTTCACGTGTCCGGTCACGCTGCTGCCGGCGAATTGATCTACTGCTACAACATCGTTCAGCCTGCAAACGTCATGCCTATTCACGGGGAAATCCGTCACCTTGTTGCCAACGGTCAATTGGCTGTTCTCACCGGTGTGAAACCCGAGAATGTTGTTCTTGCAGAAGACGGCGTTGTCGTTGATCTGTGTGATGGCCATGCCCAGGTGGTTGGTGCGGTTCCCTGCGAGTACATCTACGTTGATGGTTCTTCCATTGGAGAGATTTCCGAAGACGAATTGGCGACTCGTCGTACCCTGGGATCTGAAGGCTTCGTCAGCGTGTATGCCGTTGTTGAGCGTGAATCTGGGATGGTTTTGGCATCGCCGACGATTCGCGCGATCGGTATGGCCGAAGACTCCTCGGTATTCGACGAGATTCTTCCCGATGTGACGGCGGCCCTAGAAGAAGCGGCTGCTGGTGGAAATGTCGATCCGCATATTCTGCAACAGGCAATGCGCCGGGTCATTGGACGTTGGGTTGGTCGTCACCTGCGCCGTCGTCCCATGATTGTCCCGGTTGTTGTTGAACAGTAGATTTCGTGCGAGCGAGCTCAGACAATCTGGAAGTAAAGGTAGGGTAGAACTATGAGCGGTCGTTTTATCTCGACGTATTCGGTTGTTCTCTCACTTCCAATGCGCATTTCCAAATTGCCCGAGCGAGGCGGTTCCATCCATGCAGCGGCGGCAACCTCTCTTCCTGCCGGCGGATTTACTACTTTGTGTGCAGCAGCGAAGCTTGGGGTTCCCACCGCAACTGCGTCTCCGCTGGGGACGGGGCCGAATTCCTTCATGGTCCGTCAGCTTCTTGCCGAGGCCGGAGTCAAGATCCTGATTCCCGAGCTTGTCGGTGATATCGGAGTTGCGATTCAGCTGATTGAGGACGATGGTTCGATGACCTCAATCGTGACGACAGGCGTTGAATCAGAGCCTTCTCGCGAGTCTCTCGACCAGTTGGATCTCCATGATGGGGATCTCGTGCACATTTCGGGTTCTGACCTAGTCAGTGAAACGAGCGCTGAAGTTCTTGTTGGCTGGGCAGAAAATCTTCCGAAGGGAATCACAGTTCTGGTTTCCGCCTCGCCCTCTGTCGCTCAGGTCCACGCTTCAGTATGGTTGCGCATCCTGAGGCGGGCGGATATCGTTTCACGCAATATTCGCGAAGCAGGAACTCTATCGGACATTCTTGGTGGCTATGAACCCGGACTGAGTCTGCAAGATGCTACACGGGAGGACGCTGTCATCGTCCGTCGCCTCGGCGTCATGGGATGTGAGGTCTTTTTAAAGGAAACCGGCGAAAAAATCAGCTTGCCGGCTTACGAATCGAATACGGTCGATACCGCGGGGGTCGGAGACACACACATTGCAACAATGTGTGCAGCATTGCTCCTTGGTCATGATCCCGTTGAAGCAGCACGAATGGCTAACGCAGCTGCAGCAATTACCATCTCGCACGAATCAGCACTTCCTGTTCCCACTTGGGAACAGATTGATGCAGTGATGAAACACGGTGATGTGACGCATTAGGAACACTGGATTTCGGCGTGCCTTCAGGGTTTTACGCCTCTCCGGCGGTAGCGTTTTTCTACCATGGCACGAAAATCCCCGTCTTCAGCATCTCCGAAATCTTCTTCGCAATCCGGGAAGCCCACTGCGACTCCAGGGCTTCTTGCTCGTATCTTTTCCGGCATTGGTCGAGGCTGTCTTGCAATGATTCGCGCGTGGCGCGCAACCGATGCGCAGGTGAAACGCGATGCCTTGGCTTTCGTTGTGATGGCCGCTGCCGTTCTTGTCGCTTTGCGTGAGTGGTTTGGCATCTCGGGGCAAGCCGGTGATTTTATCCATCATGCGGCCGCAGGATTCGTCGGCATTTTCTCCGTCGTGCTGCCGATTATTCTTGTTGCCTTTTCCGTCGAACTCGTTCGAGTGCGCGCGGGTAACTCGGCTCTTCCTCACCGGGTTGCGGGTTGCCTTGGGATCGTTTTTTCCCTCACGGGACTTGTCCATGTCAGTAAGGGAAACCCCGCGTTCGATTCTGCGCAGTCCATTGAAACCGCTGGTGGAATCCTCGGATGGTTCATTGCCCGCCCGCTGGTTTTAATGCTCTCGTCATGGGGAGCTGCAGCGATTCTTCTGCTGCTCTTTGCCTACTCAATTTTGCTTGCGACGCGAACTCAAGTTGCCCAGGTCCCTGGGCTGATCCGAGATCTCATCAACCGCCTCTCAAAGAAAACAAAGCCGGAAGAAGAAGCTGATCCGATTGCTCGCGCGCGTGAAGATGCGCGTCGTTCTCTGGCTGCCGGAGATGACCCCTTCCTCGATTCCTACGATGGGGACGAGGAGTTTCGCCGTGCGGTTGAGCCCTCTACCGAGGAGGAATCGCCCAAGCGCGTGGATGCCCAGCGTACGAGGCTCATGCCATCGGCCTCGGCACAGGAGGGGACTGCGGAAAAGGCAACTCCTGCACCAATGGATGCGCCGACGGAAGCTATGCAGGTTCCCGCGCTCTCTGTCACCGAGAACATTGAAGAACACTCTGATCCTGAACCTCCTGCGCACACGGAAGAACCAGCCGGAGGATTCCAGGCAGAGCTGGATGAAACGCTGTCCTATACCTTGCCCTCGAGTGAACTTTTGGTTCGAGGCGCTCCACACAAGACTCGTTCGGCAGTCAATGATCAGGTCGTTCAGTCTCTGCGTCAGGTCTTTGCAGAATTTAACGTGGATGCGCAGGTTACGGGCTTTTCTCGAGGCCCGACAGTCACTCGCTATGAAGTCACGCTTGGTCCGGGCGTGAAGGTTGATCGCCTGACAAATCTTTCAAAGAATATTGCCTATGCCGTCGCTTCGGCCGATGTGCGTATTCTGGCGCCGATTCCTGGAAAATCAGCGATCGGTATTGAGATTCCGAACTCTGACCGCGAAACCGTTGCTCTTGGCGACGTCCTGCGCTCTGGAGCGGCACAGCGTAACCAGCACCCTCTGGTTGTTGGTGTTGGTAAAGACGTTGAAGGTGGCTATGTTGTCACCAACTTGGCGAAGACCCCGCACCTCTTGGTCGCCGGCCAGACCGGTTCCGGTAAGTCATCCTTCGTCAATTCAATGATCACCTCGATCATGATGCGTGCGACCCCTCAGCAAGTTCGAATGATCCTTGTTGATCCCAAGCGCGTGGAATTGACGATTTATGAGGGGATTCCGCACCTGATTTCTCCGATCATTACTGACCCGAAGAAGGCTGCGGAAGCGCTGGAATGGGTCGTCAAGGAGATGGACGCGCGCTACGACGACCTTGCGACCTATGGTTTCAAGCATATTGACGATTTCAATAAGGCTGTCTCTGCCGGTCACGTTAAGGCGTTGCCGGGATTGAACCGCGAGCTGCGCCCCTATCCCTATCTGCTTGTTGTCGTCGATGAGCTCGCCGATTTGATGATGGTTGCTCCTCGAGACGTGGAAGCTTCGGTTCAGCGCATTACCCAGTTGGCGCGTGCTGCTGGTATTCACTTGGTTTTGGCGACCCAGCGTCCCTCAGTTGACGTTGTGACCGGTTTGATTAAGGCGAATGTTCCCTCCCGCTTGGCCTTTGCGACTTCGTCGCTAGCCGACTCTCGAGTGATTTTGGATCAGCCGGGTGCAGAAAAGCTGATCGGTCAGGGCGATGCTCTTTACCTGCCTTCGGGAGCGAGCAAACCTATGCGTGTCCAGGGTGCGTGGGTGACCGAATCTGAGATTCATGCCGTTGTCTCTCACGTCAAGGAACAAATGCAGGCTCAGTACAGGCCTGACGTTCTCGCTCCTGCAAAGACCGCGAAGGTCGCTGAGGATATTGGCGACGATCTTGATGATCTTCTTGCAGCAGCAGAACTCGTCATTTCTACGCAGCTCGGGTCGACGTCGATGCTTCAACGAAAGCTTCGCGTTGGTTTTGCGCGAGCAGGTCGCCTCATGGATTTGCTGGAATCGCGTGAAATTGTTGGTCCTTCCGAGGGGTCGAAAGCACGTCAGGTCCTTGTTTCTCCAGAGCAACTTCCTGAAGTTCTAGCGATGCTGCGTGGCGAAACCTCTCCCGAACCCCCTTCGCAAGCCCCTGCTGTTCAAGAAGAAGTCACGCAGACTTTTACTGAACAGTCGTCTAACGGGCCTCAGGACGAGTACGATGGGAGTACGTCTCCTTCGGATCCATACACCGGACACGACTTCGGTGGGAGGACTGACTGGGTTGACGAAGAGCCTGAAGACAACGAAGACGCCTGGCAACTGACAGGACGATAGACAGCAAAGGGGCAAAATCGTGGGTACTCACGTGTCGCGTGTCGAGCGCCATGCGAAGGTCTCTGCGATCAATGTGCCGAATGCACTTACTGTTTTGCGTTTGATCCTGGTACCGATTTTTATCTACCTCAAGTTTCAGGATCTGTGGAGTGCGCAGTGGTGGGCGCTTGTGGTCTTTTGTGTTGCCGCAGGTACTGACCAGCTTGATGGAAAGATTGCCCGCGCCTACGGCCTTGTGACGGATTTTGGCCGCGTCGCGGATCCCATTGCGGATAAAGCCTTGACTCTGAGCGCTTTTGTCATCTTGAGTATTCAGGGAGTTTTGCCCTGGTGGTTCACAATTCTGGTCGCAATTCGTGAGCTTGGAATTACGGTCATGCGTGCCTTCTTCTTGAAGCGCGGAATTGTTGTCGCGGCTTCGCAATCAGGGAAGATCAAGACCTTCCTTCAGGTGTTGGCTATTTTCTTGCTCCTGATCCCGTGGGGCTACTTCTTGGCGCTTAACCTGGCAAATAAGCCGTGGGCCTCGTTTGGTCTGATGACTGCGCTGTGTGTCGCTGGAGCAGCTCTTGCTGCGACTTTGTGGTCTGGTGTTGCCTACGTCCGCGAGGGGATGCGTCTTGCTCGCGATAGTGAGGAGACCCCGGTTCAGAATGCTGAACAGGACAACTGAGCTTCGGTTCCAAAGTTGAGTGCCAGTGGCGCAACTTTGATTTTTGTCGTGTATGGTGGGAATACAACACGATGGGATGACGTTAGGATGGACATGATGAAGAAGCAGAAGAACACTGTGCCAATGTCTGCGCGTCCATTGAATGAATCGACGATGCATAAGGTTGCCCAGACGGGCTATCGTCAATCTATGACACTTTCTCAGACAGCACCGGTTGCGCCTCTCTTGCGCACAGAAATTGGTGATGTGCTGCGCGAAATCCGTCGCAAGCAGGGACGTACCCTTCGTGAGGTCTCCTCGGATGCGCAGGTGTCTTTAGGCTATCTCTCTGAAGTTGAGCGTGGTCAGAAGGAAGCGTCTTCGGAGCTTCTTGAAGCAATTAGCGTAGCTCTCGGCGTTCCTTTGTGGTACATCCTCCGCGAGGTCTCAGAGCGTATGGCGATCCTTGATGGAACTGTTGTTCCCGATACTGTGCCCGACGATTTGCTTCCGGTGGCTTTGATCTCGTGACACTGTCAGAGTTTTGGGATGCCGTCGACGAGGTCTTTGGGACAACTCTTGGACGCTCGTTGACGGCAGACCTATATCTGCCCGCGCTACGTGCGACCTGTGTCGAGGCGCTGGAGCAGGGAATTTCCCCGGACGAGGTGTGGGGGGAGCTTGTGCGTGAGAGTGGTAGCGACGAGGCCGTGCGCTGGGTGCATCGAATGAATTCGAAAGATCGCGAAAAGCTACGTCGAGCGATTCGTCGTTAGTGGCGTGTCGGTGTGCGTCGAACATCTGTTCCATTTATTCTGTGGAAGCAGTGAAATGTGGGCAGGTTTTCCACAGAAGAAGAAAACTGTTCGCAAATGCCAGTGGTCGAGCATAACTTCACTGAGTAGTCCTCGGAGAGGGGATCTGCTACATAGACCAGGACAGTAATGGCCGGAGAGGCTTCGACGAAAGGTACCACCATGGCAGCGCCGCGTAAGGGCTCCTCATCATCAGCTAATGGGGATCGCAATAAGGCTTTGGAACTTGCCCTGTCGCAAATTGACAAACAGTTTGGTAAAGGGTCCGTCATGCGACTGGGAGACGACTCACGTCCGCCAGTTCAGGTGATTCCTACCGGTTCTCTAGCGCTGGATGTTGCGCTGGGAATTGGCGGTTTGCCACGTGGTCGAGTCATCGAAATCTACGGTCCAGAATCCTCTGGTAAGACCACTGTCGCCTTGCACGCTGTTGCCAGTGCGCAAAAGGCTGGAGGTAACGCAGCTTTTATCGATGCCGAACATGCACTGGACCCGGTCTACGCGCGTGCCCTTGGTGTCGATACAGATAATCTTCTTGTCTCTCAGCCTGACACCGGCGAGCAAGCTCTTGAAATTGCAGACATGCTCATCCGTTCCGGAGGTATTGACATCATCGTCATTGACTCCGTTGCAGCTCTTGTTCCCAAAGCTGAAATTGAAGGCGAAATGGGGGATTCGCACGTTGGCTTGCAGGCTCGTTTGATGAGCCAGGCTCTGCGTAAGATTACCGGTGCCCTTTCGGCCACGGGAACGACTGCCATTTTTATCAACCAGCTGCGTGAGAAGATCGGTGTTTTCTTTGGCAACCCGGAAACAACAACCGGTGGTAAGGCACTGAAGTTCTACGCCTCGGTCCGTATCGACGTTCGTAGGATTGAGACGCTCAAGGAAGCAGGCGCGCCGGTTGGTAACCGGACGCGTGCAAAGATCGTTAAGAACAAGATGGCTCCGCCTTTCAAGCAGGCTGAGTTCGACATTGTCTACGGCAAGGGCATTTCACGAGAAGGCTCCATCATTGATATGGGCGTCGAAACTGGAATTATTCGTAAATCCGGTTCGTGGTTCACCTACGGGGATGACCAGCTCGGACAGGGCAAGGAAAACGTACGTCAGTTCTTGTCCGATAATCCTGAGCTTGCAGATGAAATTGAACAGAAGATTCTCGTCTCTCTAGGAATTGGACTTCAGGACCAGCCTCAAGATGACGCCGCTGCTGTTGAAATGGATTCCTCGATCGAGGATGCCGGCTTCTAGTCAATGGTCCGCTACTACGACCCGGAAACAACATCTGAGGAAGATGTACGTCCGCGTGAACGCACTCGTAGCCCCGCCCAGCGACAGGCTCTAATGCGTGAACGCAATGCTGCCCTGGAAGGCAAGGCAGCATTTGACGCCGCAAAAGAAGTCGCGCTGCGTCAACTCGATGTGCGCGCTCGCTCACAACACGAGCTCGAAAGCGCGATGACTTCGCGAGGTTTTTCCTCTGAGACCGCACGCGAGGTCATCGAACGCTTGGCAGAGCTTGGTCTTGTCGACGACCTTGCCTTTGCTCGCGCTTTTGCTCGGGGACGTTTTGAAGCCGGAGGGAAAACTGGATCTGCACTCAAGATGGATCTTTCCCGTAAGGGACTTTCCTCGCAGATCATTGCCCAAGTACTCTCAGAAATTGATGCTGACGAAGAGTATTCACGGGCGCATGCGTTGGCAGAAAAGAAGATGTGTTCACTGACAGTGCATGATCGACAGGTGATTCGTCGGCGTCTTTTTTCGATGCTCGCTCGAAAAGGGTACGCACCTCAAGTGTGTATTCGCGTCATTGACGAACTTCTTGAAAGTGAGGACTGCGATGAGCTGTGAAGAAGTATCGTGCGCGGAACTGATTAATTTGCTTGAGGCGCACAAGAAAACTATCGCCGTCGCTGAATCCCTTACGGGCGGCTTGCTTGCGGCCGCATTTGTGGAAGTGCCGGGTGCCTCTCACGTATTTCGCGGGGGAGTGTGCACCTATGCAACAGATACGAAGCACTCCGTGTTGGGAGTAAGTGATCGGAGGTTAGCAGCTACCGGGCCGGTTGATCCGGAAGTTGCGAAGCAGATGGCCATGGGGGTTCGCGCACTCATGGATTCAGATTTTGCACTCTCAACGACTGGAGTTGCCGGTCCCGGGCCCTCGGACGGGCACCCGGCCGGTACTGTTTTCGTTGCTTGCGCATGGAACGGAGGAAGTACTTCACGGCAGCTGAATCTGTCAGGGGAGCGCGATCAGGTGCGAGCGGGTGCAGTGTGTGGCGCACTTGCTCTTCTCAGCGATTTCCTCAAGACGGAACTTTTGGCCTTGGCACGTTAGAATTTCCGACGATGAGTGTTGAAATGATGGACTTCCCGCGGACCTATGCGGTGCGCACCCTTGGGTGCCAGATGAATGAGCACGACTCTGAACGTATTTCAGGGCTTTTAGAGAAGGCAGGTCTGGTTCCTGTCGAACGCGTACCCGCCGCAGCTGCGCGAGCAACAGATGCGGGAGACATGGGCGCGGACGTTATCGTCATTAACACCTGCTCCGTTCGTGAAAATGCCGCCACACGGCTTTTCGGCAATCTTGGACAATTAGCAGCAGTCAAGCGCGAACGTCCTGGAATGCAGATTGCTGTCGGAGGATGCCTTGCTCAGCAGATGCGTGATGGCATCATCGAGAAGGCACCCTGGGTTGATGCGGTTTTCGGTACTCACAATATCGATGTGCTCCCCGCTCTATTGCGCCGAGCCGAGCACAACCGCCAGGCCGCAGTAGAAATTGAAGAGTCGCTGAAGGTCTTCCCCTCAACGCTTCCTACTCATCGTGAAAGCGCGTACGCGGCGTGGGTATCGATTTCAGTTGGCTGCAATAACACCTGCACCTTCTGCATCGTTCCCCATCTGCGAGGAAAAGAAAGAGACCGCCGTCCCGGTGAGATTCTTGAAGAAGTCCAGGCCGTCGTTGATGAAGGCGCCATCGAAGTCACTCTCTTGGGACAAAACGTCAATTCTTATGGCGTGAGCTTCGGACAACGAGGCGCCTTCTCTGACCTCTTGCGGGCAGTGGGACAGATCGTAGGCCTCGAACGTGTGCGCTTCACCAGTCCGCATCCCGCAGCTTTTACCGACGACGTCATCGAAGCGATGGCACAGACCCCAACGGTCATGCCCTCCTTACACATGCCCCTTCAATCAGGCTCGGATGCAATCTTGCGACAGATGCGACGTTCCTACCGTCGTGAACGTTTCATGGGCATTCTGTCACGCGTACGTGCAGCAATCCCAGACGCTGCCATTACAACTGACATCATTGTCGGATTCCCCGGTGAAACAGAGGAAGACTTCCAACAGACTCTGGAAGTTGTTGAAGAAGCTCGCTTCACCTCAGCCTTTACATTCCTCTACTCGCCGCGCCCCGGAACTCCAGCTGCTGACCGTGACGATCAAGTGCCCCAAGACATCGCACTCGAAAGATACAAGCGCCTCCTTGCGCTCCAAGAGCGTATTTGCGCAGAAGACAATGCGGCTCTGGCTGGACAGGAAGTCGAAGTCCTTGTCGCCGCGGGCGAAGGTCGAAAGGACGGCAGCACACACCGCATTTCTGGTCGCGCGCGCGACAATCGTTTGGTCCACGTCGCTCTTCCTCTTGGTATGAGTGAAGCCGATCGGCCTCGCCCCGGGGATATGCTCCGTGCGCGCGTCACTTATGGCGCTCCCCATCACCTCATCGCAGACTCTGCCTTAGAAGAGGGTGGGCTCTTTGAATTGCGTCGTACACGCGCAGGCGATGCTTGGCAAGCGCGTCAAGCCCATGAGGAAGACTCAAAGATTTCTTTGGGAATTCCTCGGATCCGCGTCGGTTCCTCAGGGCTGTAATGATCGACCGCGAAACCCCAACTGCGCGGCTTGGAGCGGAGCGTAACTTAATTGTTGCGGTCGTCGGACCCACGGCCTCGGGAAAGAGCGATCTTGCGCTAGACCTTGCGCAACTACTCCCGCAGGAGATGGGGGCCAAGCAAGGCGAACTCGTATCAGCCGACGCGCTTCAGCTGTATCGCGGAATGGATATCGGCACGGCTAAAACTCCGCTCAACGAACGTCGAGGAATTCCGCACCATCAGATCGATGTCCTTGATATCAGTGACGAGGCCTCTGTTGCCGCATATCAAAAATATGCACGAGAGGACATTGCGCAGATTCACGCGCGTTCAAACCTGGCTGTTGTTGCAGGTGGTTCTGGACTATACCAGCGTGCTCTTTTAGACCATTTAGATTTCCCCGGTACCGATATGGAGCTGCGTAGCAGGCTCGAGGAAGAATCACGAAGTCCTGGGGGAGTGGAGCAGCTCTTTACGCGTCTCGAAGAACTGGACCCTCTTTCTGCCTCACGTATCGATGCGCATAACGCTCGGCGGATCATCCGCGCGCTTGAAGTGATCGAGCTGACTGGGAAGCCCTTCTCCTCGTCGATGCCTCAGTATGTGTATGCTGCGCCGGCGGTCATGATTGCTCTGCGCTGGCCGCTTGAAGAACTCGATCAACGGATTTGGCTGCGGACACAGGTGATGTTTGAGCAGGGGCTTGTCGAGGAAACACGAGAACTGGACAAGCAAGGTTTGAGGGCAGCAAAAACTGCCGCAAAAGCAACTGGCTATGCCCAAGCGCTCGCGGTTATTGATGGGGAACTCACAACTGAGCAGGCGATTGACTCTGTCGCCCTAGCCACCAGACAGCTTGCGCGCAGGCAGATCAAGTGGTTGCGTCGCGACCCGCGCATTGTGTGGATTGATCGTTCCTCGCGTGACACTTCCATGTCTGCCGAGGCCGCGCTCAGCCTTGCGCGAGAAACCGTCCTTCGCTCCTGCGCTCTTTTTGATATCGCGTAGGCCGTAGTTCAAGAAGGCGACTTCGCAGCTTTTAGGCCTGAGCGCGTACCTCGATAATCCGGTAGCCCTTCTTCGACGCAGTCTTTTCGGAAGGAAACCCTTGATCGCAAAGCCACGCGGTCAAAGAATCCGCCCCAAGGTTCTTTTGAACGACAAGGTAGGCGACACCGTTGTGGCTTAAGAGGGAAAGCCACGTGGTCAGTAACTCGTGGAGCGCTTTCTTACCGATGCGGATTGGCGGGTTTGACCAAATGACATCAAAGGTTACTCCCTGAGCCGCAACGATTTTTAAGGCCTCGTCGGCGTGGAGTGCTTGAACATTATCTGCCTCATTGAGCGAGGCGTTGCGTGCGGTGAGATCGACTGCGCGAGAGTTAACGTCGACCGCCCACACACTGGCCTCGGGAGACTCCAGAGCCATCGTGACAGCAAGGGGACCCCAGCCGCAGCCCAAATCAAGGAAGGTTCCACGCGCGGGAAGATCGGGGGCCTCGGCAATGAGCTGGCGTGTCCCCAAGTCAATGCGTCCGCCAGAAAAAACGCGATCGCTTACCCACATTTCGAGGTCGAAGCCCCGAACATGGTCGCGAAGAAGATGCAGTTCGTCGGCGGAGGCTGGTTGCGAATCGGTGAAGTACTGTTCATCCACGCTGTTAAGACTACTTGACGTGGGGTGGGAGCAGCGAAACAACGCGACTTGTCCACAAGGAAGCCCGAGAAGACAGTAAACATGGGAAAATAGAAAACACTATTCTCACGACTTTTGGAGACGATTGATGTCAGAAGATTCCACCGAGCGGGCACGAGGCGTTGTCGCGCGAATTCTTGCGCGTACCGGAACCGCATTGGAATCGACAGCAGGGCAAGAACACTATTCGCAAGCCGGTGAACTCGAACGTGAAGCACGAGCAGGTACCAGGCGTATCCAAGGCTTGTCGACGGAACTTGAAGAAATCTCAGAGGTCGAGTACCGGCAAATTCGCCTTGAAAAAGTTGTTCTTGTTGGCTTGCGGACAAGCGGGAGCGAAGAAGAAGCAGAAAACTCTCTGCGTGAGCTCGCGGCTTTGGCACAGACAGCAGGATCTCAAGTTCTTGATGGTGTGATTCAGAAACGAAGCCATCCTGATCCAGCAACTTATTTAGGCTCGGGAAAAGCGCGTGAACTTGCCGAACTTGTCGCGGCAGACGGGGCTGATACCGTGATTGTCGATGGAGATTTGGCTCCTTCGCAACGCCGTGGTCTTGAAGATGTCGTCAAAGTGAAGGTTGTTGATCGCACTGCGTTGATCTTGGATATTTTTGCGCAGCACGCTAAATCGCGTGAGGGCAAGGCCCAAGTTGAGCTGGCACAACTTGAGTATCTGCTTCCACGATTGCGTGGTTGGGGCGAATCGATGTCTCGCCAAGCCGGTGGACGAGTCGCTTCAGGTGAAGGCATCGGTTCACGTGGTCCGGGTGAGACAAAGATCGAATTGGATCGTCGTCGCATTCGTACTCGAATGGCGAAGCTGCGCGAGCAAATCCGTCGGATGGAGCCGGCGCGCCGGGCTCAGCGCGCCAATCGTGAGCGCTCGAAAATTCCGGCGGTTGCGATTGCCGGTTACACGAATGCTGGGAAATCGACACTTCTCAATGCTTTAACCGGAGCGGGAGTATTGGTTGAAGATGCTCTATTTGCGACCTTGGATCCCACTGTTCGGCGTACTCAGACCGAAGACGGACGCGCGTACACGCTTTCCGACACCGTCGGTTTTGTCTTGCGTCTTCCCACTCAGCTTGTCGAGGCTTTTCGCTCAACTTTGGAAGAAGTGGGGCAAGCTGACCTTATCGTCCACGTTGTTGATGCCGCACACCCTGATCCCCTTGGGCAGATTCAAGCGGTGCATTCCGTTTTTGAGACGATTGACGGGGCGCGGGATATCCCAGAACTGATTGTCTTTAACAAGGTCGATCTCGCTTCCTCCGAACAACGAGCATTTGTACGTTCCTTGGTTCCCCACGCCGTGCTCGTCAGCGCGGCTACGGGGGAAGGGATCGGTGACCTCCAGCATGCGATTGCCGATATGCTCCCACGGCCAACCGAAGTCATTGATTGCGTCGTTCCCTATGCTCATGGCGCTTTGATCCATCGAGTGCACGAAGAAGGAGAACTCATCTTCGAAGATTATCTCGAACAGGGACAACACATTCGGGCACGCGTTGGGGGTGCTTTAGCTGCAGCGGTGCGCGCTGTTGCCTACTTTGAAGGCTTTGCAGGCGAAGACATGAGCGGCGCCGAAAAGGATGAGTCGTGAGTCGCGAGTCTTCGCTCAAAGCACTCAATCGAGCTCTCACTGATATTGGTGGTTCCCCGCGGCCCGGGCAAGAAACCATGGTGAGTGCAATATGTGATGCACTTGCCGCGCCAGAGAACCTGCTTGTTCAGGCGGGGACCGGAACGGGTAAATCCCTGGGCTATTTGATTCCCCTCATGGACTTTGCGATGAGTCAAGACGAGCGTGTCCTTGTTTCGACTGCGACAAAGAACCTCCAGCACCAGATCCTTACGAAAGATGCGCCGGTAGCAGCCGATGCCATTGAAGCGACGAGCGGTCGGCGGCCTCGTGTTGCTCTCCTGAAAGGCTGGAATAACTACCTGTGTAACTATCGTCTTGGCGGAGGATATCCTCTCGAAGGAACCCTTTTCGACATGGGACCTGAGCAAAGCGAAGACGAAGAGGGAACCCATACCACTGAAATGGGCGCACAGATCATTCGGCTTCGATCGTGGGCTGGAGACACCGAAACAGGGGACCGCGATGAGCTTGACCCCGGGGTGGATGATCGTGCATGGTCGCAGGTGTCAGTGTCAAGCTTGGAATGCCTTGGAAAGCAGTGTCCAATGATTGACAACTGCTTTCCTCAAATGGCGCGCGAGCTGGCCCAAGATGCTGATGTCGTCGTGACGAACCATTCTCTTCTTGGAATCAATGCCCTAGGAGAGGGGGACCTTTTCGGTCCGATCGGCGCACTCGCGGTCGACGAGGCCCATGAACTCGCTGACAGGGTGCGCGAACAAGCCTCAGTGTCGCTGTCCGTGAAGATGCTTTCAAAGATCTCGAGGCGCTTGCGTTCGTTGGCTTCGATGGATACCTCGGCTCTGGAAAGTGTGGGTGCCCAGCTCGATTCGGTGATTCGCACTCTTCCAAGCGGGCTTCTTGATGACCGTGCACCGCTGTCTGGGATTCTTTCTTCCTTTGATTCGGCTTGCCGTGATTTGGAGACACAATCCAGCGCGCAGCAGTTAGAGGCAACAGCAAAAGTCATGGTGAAGTCCCTCCTTGACCAGCTTGCGCAGGTGGGAGTTGCGTGGGGGAGAGATCCCGAAAAGAGCGTGACCTGGATTGAGCAAGATGATGATCGAGGCCTAAGTGAACTTGTGATCGCCCCTCTGCATGTTGCTCCCGCCCTTGCCGAGCATGCCTTTGGGGAAAAGCCGACGATTCTGACTTCGGCGACCTTGCGCTTGGGAGATAGCTTCGAGCCTCTTGCCTACAAGACCGGGGTTATGATGGCGCCTCTGCCGTGGAAGGGGATCGATGTAGGTTCTCCTTTCGATGCGGCCAAACAGGGAATCCTCTATATCGGCGCTTCGCTTCCCGCTCCTCGTCCAGAAGGCCCCAGCGTTGAATCTTTGGAACACATGAGTCGTCTGGTACGTGCCAGTGGCGGTGGCGCTCTTGTGCTTTTTTCCTCGTGGAAAGGTGCCCGTGCGGGAGCTGAGCAGCTTCGAGCTGATGGGATGAAAGATGTCATGCTCCAAGGTGAGGACTCATTGAGTACTTTGATCAAACGTTTCCGTCGCGAACGTGATTCGGTTCTTGTAGGAACGATGTCTTTGTGGCAAGGCGTTGATGTGGTTGGAGATGCGTGTCGCCTTGTGGTCATTGACAAAATTCCATTTCCACATCCTCACAACCCCATGGTCAAGGCCCTGACGCGAGATGCTGATCGACAGCGGCAGAGTGGCTTTTGGCAGGTGAGTGTCAATCACGCGGCCCTCATGATGGCGCAGGGAGCCGGACGTTTACTTCGATCACACGAAGATCGTGGAGTCGTTGCAGTTTTGGATTCACGCCTTGCGACACGGAATTATGGTGCTTATATCCGTGCTTCCATGCCTAAGCTCTGGCCAACACACGACATTGATATTGCATGCTCTGCCCTTGAGCGTTTACAGGCGGATTTGCCAGAAAAATAAAGCGGTACAACTCACCGCTAAGTGGGAGTTTAGCCCTGTCATCCGCTTGAGCGATCTGCAACAATAGACGTGCTCAGTCGTTTAGGAGGTCATTCATGCCCACCCATGCTCAAAGTCTGTATCCCGGATCTTCAGGCCGTCCTTCGAAGATCGCAATTGTTGGTGCCGGTGCGGTCGGTACTGCTGTCGCTTATGCCTGTTTGATGCGCGGGGATGCTCGTGACATCGTCCTTCATGACATCAATAAGCCCAAGGTGGAAGCTGAAGCTTTGGATATGGCGCACGGTATCCAATTCACGCCCTCCGGTTCCGTAGAGGGATCCGACGACGTGGAGATCGTTCGCGGCGCTGACCTGGTGATCGTCACTGCAGGAGCGAAACAGAAGCCCGGGCAGTCTCGTCTGGAATTGGCCGGATCCACCGTTGACTTGATGCGCAAGATTTTGCCCAGCCTCCTCAACGTCGCTCCCGAAGCGCGCTATATGTTCATCACGAACCCGGTAGACGTTGTCACCTACGCTGCGCTTAAGATTACGGGCCTGCCTCGTAACCAGGTTTTTGGTTCGGGTACCGTTTTGGACACTTCACGCCTGCGCTACTTAGTCTCTTTGGAAACCGGAGTCGCAACGCAGAATATTCACGCCTATGTCGCTGGTGAACACGGCGATTCCGAGGTGGCGCTGTGGTCCTCTGCTGAGATTGGCAACGTTCCTTTGCGTCACTGGGGACCGACCCTGTCTGGCAAGCTTTTTGACGCTGAGCTGCGTCATCAAATCGCACTGGACGTTGTGAACTCTGCCTACAAGATTATTGAAGGCAAGGGCGCAACAAACTACGCAATTGGCTTGGCTGCCTCGAACATCGCCCGCGCGGTGCTTCGTGACGAAAACCGTGTCCTCACGATTTCGACCCTTTTGGAAGATTGGGAAGGAATCTCGGATGTCTGCATGGCCGCGCCGACACTGGTTGGACGAGAAGGCGCTGGGCGCGTGTTGAATCCGCCTTTGACGCTGGCTGAACGTGACGGTTTGACCGAGTCTGCAACGCGTCTGCGTCAAGTCGCTCGCGATCTGGGCTTCTGAGCACTTAACTGTTCGTATAAAAATTGTGGCCAAGGCATAGGATGCCTTGGCCACAACTATTTTGTTTTAGAGGGATCGGATGACGGTAACGACTCGTCCCATAATTGTTGATTCATCGCCCGGGATGGGGGCGTAGTTTTCATTGTGGGGGAGCAGCCAGACACGGCCCGAAGTACGTGAAAACTCCTTGACGGTTGCTTCCCCGTCGATCATTGCTGCGACGAATTGTCCGTTGAGTGCTGTTGACTGGCTGCGGATCACGACGAAATCACCGTCGAGGATACCGGCATCGACCATAGAGTCTCCGTGCACTTCAAGCATGAAGAGTTCCCCATGGCCTGTCAGGCGGGTGGGGAGTTCGAAAATATCCTCGATTGATTGTTCTGCCGTGATGGGTGCACCCGCAGCAATTCTTCCGACAAGAGGAATTGCCGAGGCTTCTTCATCAACGTGAGCGGTGGGAATTTCGACAGTGACAACTTTGGTGGAGTCTGGAGTCTTCGGTTCTTTCTCTTCCCCTAAAACCGATTTGCCAAGCTCTGAGACCTCAAGTGCACGAGGAAGTCCGGGCACTTTCTGGAGGAAACCCAAACGCTCGAGAGTGTCGAGGTGATGCTTGACGGTTGATGGGGAAGATAATCCAACGACCTGCGCGATTTCTCGCACCGATGGAGGGAAACCGCGAGTACGTACTTCGGTGTTAATCAGGCGCAGAATCTCGATTTGCCGCTCGGTCAATTCTGTGTCGCTGCTCACGATAATTCCTTCGAGGCTCAAAGTGGATGGAAATGAAAGTGTCCCGTGGTCCACTCTCACCGTTAAGAATACGGGAGAAATCGGCTAAATCAAACATATGTTCGAAACTGGCTCGACATTTCTTGAAAGAATTGCTATCGTACAAGTGTTCGACGAACATGTGTACGACCGAAAGGGGAACATTGTGAGCACACTGACTGTTGCTGCCACTCAAGAGGCAAGCCGTCGTCCGCACCTTGAAATCGTTCGTGATGAACCTCTTGCACATATCTACGACATTCGAAACGCGCCTTCTGCTCGTCGCCGTCGACAGGTTCTTCGCGCAGACGATCCCTCGATGCGACGCCATCCCGTCTTGGTTCAACGCACTCAATTCAATCTGCGTCGCGCACTCACCTCAGGTCTTGCATTTGTCACCGCTGTGGGGATTGCGATCGGGGCTGGTCTTGCTCTGCAGACTTCCCCATACGATGGCCCGACGCGGGTTGTCTCCGTTTCCAGGGGGGACAGCGTGTGGAGCTTGGCTCAAGGTGTCGATACTTCGCGTCCCTTGCAGGACGTTGTGACAGACATCGAGCAGCTCAATGACATTCAGGGAGCTCTTCAGGTTGGGCAGGAAGTGCGCATTCCGACTCGTTAAAGCTTCGTGAAGTATCGCCTTGCTCCACCGTGTCATAGTTGCGAATTGTGACGATCAACCGTAGCGTTAGAGAGTGCATTGCCCCTTCTGTCACAACCCAGATTCGCGCGTCGTCGATACGCGTATTGCGGATGATGGCGCCTCGATTCGTAGGCGAAGGGAATGTACGTCCTGCAAGAAACGATTCACCACGCTAGAGACTTCATCCTTCCAGGTCGTAAAACGCTCGGGTGTGATTGAGCCTTTCTCGCGTAATAAAGTCGTTGCTGGCGTGCGGAAAGCGTGTCAGGGGCGCCCCGTCAGTGATGACGAATTGGCTCTTCTTGCACAACAGGTTGAAGAACATCTTCGCACCTCAGGGGTCTCCTCAGTGTCCAGTGGCGAAGTTGGGAAGGCAATTTTGCCCTTCCTGCAGGATCTCGATGAAATCGCGTACTTGCGTTTCGCTTCGGTCTACCACGCCTTCAACTCGCTTGATGACTTTGCGCGGGCGATTGACACCCTGCGCCAACGCTCGCAAGAAAAAGCTCAAGCCAGCAAAGCACGCGGCTAAAAACGCGGGGTTATTCGTCCCAATCCTCCATGCCCCGGGGCAGCTCGTGGCATGTGAGCGCGTGTAAATCATGGGTCGCACGCGTGAGAGCAACGAAGAGATCTCCGCTTCCCTGCTCCAAAATTTCCCGAGGTTCAACGACCACTACGGAGTCAAACTCCAAACCTTTGGCGCCAGCTGCAGTCAGGTAGCTCACCCGCTGGTCTAGCGCTGAGGCTCCCGATTCATCTGCATGCCACTGGCGTGCTTGGGAATCTGGCACAATGACGCATACTCGGCCATTTCCCTCGCCTTCCTCGAAATTCAAGCGTTCTTCCATTGCGCTTACCGCAGCTTGAACGCGAATCCGTAAATCGGCCTCGTCGCGAGCGCGGGAAGCACGGTAGCAATGCGGAACGTCGCGGACGGCCTCCATGGGATAGAGCACGGGGGAGCCGTGCAATGCCATTACAGACTGTGCGATCCGAGTCAGCGTTCGAGGAGTTCGGTAGGAGATTGAAAGAACAAACTCCTCGCTGAATGCGCGTGCCGCGGGTCCAAGTGCTTGCTTCCATGAACTCGGACGTCGGTGGCCGCGTTTTTGATCAAGGTCGCCGACAACAGTCATCGAACGAGTCGGACAACGTCGAAGAAGACACCGCCACGCCATGGGGGAGAGGTCTTGGGCCTCGTCGATGACGATGTGCCTATAGGTCCACGCGCGGTCGGCGCGCGCCCGCTCAGCCAAAGGAACAATTGCGCGGACTTCTTGGGTCTGACGCATAAGCATCTCGGCAGTAACGATGCCGCCACCTAGACCCGTTGCCTGCAAAGCATCGTTTGCGCGTTCGCGTTCTTCCTTTTCACGTTGTTTCTCGGCCCGCGCGCTCTGAGCTGAGGCCACATCAAGAGTGCCCAGAAGCTCTTCGAGCTCGTCAATGAGAGGAATATCAGCAGTGGTGAAGGGCTCGTCGGCACTGCGCTTCAAAGTCGCGAGTTCTTCAACAGACAGGGGAGAGCCAGCGGCGCGATTGGCAGCGGCTAAGAGAGCGGGACGAGACCACAGTTTGCGTAGGAATGCTGGAGCTTGGGTTGGCATCCAGGCAAGGTTGATGGCACGCCTGGCATCGATTGAATCGCGAATCTCGGCCATCCATGAATTGAGATCGTCAGGATCAATATCGGCTGCGCTGTGAGCGTCCCTCGCTTCGATAATGAGCCTGTTCGCCAAGAGTTCCATGAGTCCCAATGCGAAAGACTCACGGACAACATTGTGGGGGCGTCCGCTGCGGCGTGCGCGCGAAATTGCAGAGCGCACCTCTTCAGCGCTCAAGGTAACGCGTCGGTTCCAGACCTGAAGGACCTGATCGCGCTGAGGATTACGTGGGATGAGGCGCACGGCCTCGCGAAGGATACGGGCAAAAGCGGCACGTCCCTTAATTTCGGCGCATTCGGGCGATTCCTCGCCACGGCTCGACACTCCCGGGACGAGGTCGCCGATGGTCATCTGGACGACTCCGGACTCTCCAAGAGAGGGGAGAACCTGCTCGATATAACGCAAGAAGGTGCGTGACGGTCCAATGATCAGTACTCCCGAACGCTCAAGGCGTTCGCGCTGGGTGTAGAGCAAGTATGCTGCGCGGTGAAGAGCAACGGCAGTTTTTCCGGTTCCCGGTCCTCCCTGGACGACGAGGATCCCGCGGTCACTTGCTCGAATGACTCGGTCCTGCTCGCCTTGAATCGTTGCGACGATATCGCCCATTCTTCCGCTTCGTGCCGAGGAAAGAGCAGACATCAATGCTCCTTCGCCCTGCAGAGTTAAGCCATGCGTATGGGCCTGCTCGGCGTCCAAAAGCTCGTCTTCCACGGAGGTGACGGTGCGTGCGCGGGTTGCGATGTGTCGCCTGCGAACAACGCCTTGGGGGTCTTGGGCTGTTGCTTGGTAGAAAGGCGCAGAGATCGGTGCCCTCCAGTCGACGAGGAGGGGAATAGAGTGTTCATCAAGCAAAGAAACACGGCCGATATAGTGCCGAGATTGGTCACTCATGTCGAGGCGCCCAAATACCAGACGTTCTTCGACGTTATCGAGGCGTGTCGACAGCTCTGCAAAGTGCGAGGCCAAGGCGTCGCGCTCGGTCCATCCTTGCGCATTTCCCACACCGTGATTTGCATCGATTTTTTGGCGCTGCTCGCGGTATTGCGTTCGCAATTCATCAAGGCGCGAATATGCGCGATCTACGAAGCTTTGTTCTTCGCTCAAGTGATCTGCGGTGCGAGCTGAGTCAGACATCGGGACCTCTCGGTAGAAAAAGTCTGGCGTTCTATTTTGCCGTATCTGGACTCCAAATTCCTGTGATATGCCCTTGGCGCAATTGTGGGATTAGCCGCGCTGAAAGGATGTAAACAATGTAGTTTTACTATGAGTAGTGCCCACTGGGGGCGAGTTTGACACCGAAGGAGGGGAACATGATCGAAACCCAGACTCATGGGGATAATCACCAGGCTCCCCACACTCGCGCGCGAATTCTGGTGACGTATTTCGACGGTGCGATGGATGCGGGCGCTTCCGGCCGAATGGCTGTTGAGCAGATGCTTCGTTCCCTTCCCGCAACGCATGTTGCAGACTTTGATGCTGAAGACTTCATTAACTACCGTTCGCATCGCCCGGTCATCACCGTGAAGAGCTGGGTGACTGAAGAGGTAGAAACTCCGAAGATCTCTCTTGACCTTTTGCGTGATGATCGCGGAGAGTCTTTCCTGCTCCTCCATGGACCGGAACCCGATTACCGCTGGGAGACTTTTGTATCCCGCGTTCGAGAAATCACTACCGAGGCCGGGGTTGAGGTGGTTTTCGGGATGACCGGGATCCCTTCCGGCGTTCCTCACACGAGGCCGACTCCCGTCCACGTCCATACGACCGATCCTTCGCTTGTTCCCGCGCAGCCACATATGTCGGCGCGAATCCAATACCCCGGGTCGATGGTGTCTTTCCTTCAGTGGAACCTGAAAAAAGCGGGGATCGATGGGATGACTCTTCTTGCGATCGTTCCCTATTACATGTCGGAATCGGCCTATCCTGCGGCTTCTTCTGCTCTGCTTCGTAAGCTCTCCGAGTTTTCTGGTCTCTCGCTTCCCGTGGGGGATCTTGAACAGGGAGCAGCTGAGGACTTTGATGCTTTTGCTGCCCTTGTGGACGCTAATCCCGAGGTTCAGCACACTGTCCGTGCCCTTGAGGAACACTACGATTCCTTCTCTGGCGATGGCTTAGGGATTCCCCTTAATGCGGTGCCCTCAGCATTTACGGTTGGTTTAGGGGCTGAAAAAGAAACTGAGATAACGGGGATCTCCGATGCCATCGAGGCCTATCTTGCCTCAGTGACCGAAGGTGCGATGGGAAACACTGAGCCCTCTGAAGCTGACGAGAAGGTCGTTGAAGAAAAGCCCTCTGTTGACGATCTTCTTGCCGAGGCCCTCAAACGCGTTGCCGAGCGCAAAGAAGGCTCCGACTCGGTCGGGGGTGTGCACGCGCCTCGCCACCGCGGCAGTGCTTCCGCTGCTGAGGAAAGTCCCGAACGCACCGAAGGGCCTGCGCAAGAAAGCCAAGAGGGCTCTGCCGAATAAGCCCAAAACTGGGCGCCTACCAACTCGCGGAGCCTGAGAGAGCCTCTACGCAGCTTAGGCCTCGTCAGATCCCCAGCCGATTTCCGTGTCGCTCATGGCCCGCGTCCCAGCCTGCCACTTCGATAGGTCTTTGCCGCGCAGAGGGCGGGCGGGAAGAGGAAGCTTGCGAAGAAGACGGTCGAGCTCGGCCTCGTTAACGGATTGCGGCGAATACTGGGCGAGGAAGACGATATTTCCTCGTCGTGCCCCACGCCCGACTTTGGGGTCGCACAGGGCTTGGACATCTGCGAAGCTCTCCCGCATACCTGCCAGGTCAATGCGTGCGTTGTCGCTACCTCCGTGCGCGCTGTTGGCCAGCAGAAGACCACCTTCGCGAAGAACGCGATGACACTGCGCAGTGAACTCAAGGGTTCGCAGCTGAGAGGGGACAGATTCCCCGGCAAATGCGTCGCGGACAATGACGTCAAAGGAAGAGCCTCGAAGAGAATCAATGACCGCGCGCGCCTCGCCGATTCGTATTTTGAGGATAGGAGAGCGTGGAAGATCGAAGGTCTCGCGCGCGAAGCTTGCGATCTTTGGAGAAATCTCAACAACCGTGTGACGCGATGAGGGAAAGAGTAGCGACCATGCCCAGGGGAGCGCGCAGGCCGCGCCTCCCAAATGAAGAACGCGTAGCGGCGCGGACGAAGGAAATGTTGCTTGGAGCGCACAAGTTGCGTGCTGCATGTACTCAAAATCGAGATAAGTGGGGTCCGACGTGTCGATGCAGGATGATTCGGCGCCATCGACAAGAAGTGTTGCGCGCGGGCCGTTCCGCCGTACCTCAAGTGACGGGGAGTCTAGAGTACTCATAGAACAACTCTAAGCGGGAAGGGGGATCCGATGTCGAACGCTCCGCGCGATAAGCGTCGCAAACGCTTTTGGGGAGACGATGATTCTCAAACGAATATCTTGCACATTGACATGGATTCTTTCTTCGCGCAGGTTGAGATTCGTCAGGACCCATCGCTTGTCGGTAAGGCCGTCATCGTGGGGGGAAGTGGGAATCGAGGGGTTGTCACTTCTGCGACCTACGAGGCCAGGGGCTTGGGTGTGCGTGCCGGAATGCCTATCGCTCGTGCACGCGCGCTGTGTCCGACAGCAGTATTCATTCCTGGGAACTTCGAGCTCTACCGCATGTATTCGCGCAAAGTCATGGAGATCATCGGGCGTTTCAGCCCACTTGTTGAGCAAGTGAGCGTCGACGAGGCTTTTGTTGACGTCAAGGGGTCAAGGCTTCGTTTCGGAACCCCCACTCAGATCGCGCGGGATATTCGTACTCAAATTCGAGGGGACCTTGGGCTACCGGCGTCGGTTGGGATCGCCTCGACGAAGTCTGTCGCAAAAATTGCTTCCTCGAATGCGAAGCCTGACGGTCTCTTGTTGATCCCCGCCGAGGCCACCATTGAATTTCTTCACGGACTTCCAGTTGGCGCCTTGTGGGGAGTGGGAGCCAAGAGCGGGCAGATCCTTGAACGTGAGGGGATTCAAACCATTGGGCAACTTGCTGAGCATCCTGTGCAGCGCTTGGCTCGTCTCCTTGGGGCCGCGGCTGCACACCAGCTTCATGATCTTGCGTGGGGAATTGATCCGAGGCCCGTGTGCGTCTCGCGTGAAGAAAAGTCAGTTGGTATGGAGAGAACCTTCGAGCTTGATATTCGCGATCGAGGCGTTCTTGAGCAATTTATTACCAAGGCTGCACATGAATGTGCCCGCCGATTGCGCGAAGGCGGGTGTGTATGTCGTCAAGTTGCAATCAAAATGCGCGGTGCGGACTTTTCAACGATCACTCGTCAGCAGCGCCTGGCTGCTCCTACTGACTTGGGAAGAGAAATTTCGAGGATTGCGCGCGAATTATTTGCTCGTGAGACTCTTCCGAGCGGGGGAGTGCGACTTTTTGGAGTGCGAGCAGAGGGACTCATTGCTCGAGAAGAAGGTTTTGAAGTCACGCTTGATCAGGACGAACGCCCTGAAGCTGCTGAGCGCGCCATGGATCAAATTCGTGGGAAATACGGAGCAGGGGCAATCTCGATTGCATCTTTGCTTGACGAAAACAAGTAGAATGGCCCCATGGCACTTTCTGATTACGAGAAGCAAGTTCTTGAGGAGATGGAAGCACAGTTCGACCATCAGCCTTCCTCCTTCCGTGATCACGTGCGCGAAGACGCTCATTCGCCGCGTTCTTCTTCAAAACTTTCCCCCAAGCGGGTTGCTATTGGCTCCTTGATGATTGTCGCGGGTTTGCTGATTTTGGTTGCCGCTGTCTCTCTGGGGTACTCGGTGATCTCTTTGATCGTTGGGGTCGCGGGTTTTCTTTTCATGCTTGGTGGTGCTTGGTATGCCTTGCAGACTCCGCGGGTTTTGCGCCCTGGAGCGAAGAGGTCTTCTTTCATGCAGCGTCAAGAAGAACGTTGGGATCGCCGTTCCGCAGATGAATAACTGAATTTTTCGGGTGGATGCCTGGTGAGTGTGCTCGCCAGGCATCCATTTTTTGTTATCGGGTTACGGTCACGCGGTAGGCCGCAGCGTTTCCCCACTTTCCTCCACCTCTAGTCGCTTGAACATATTTGTGCTGGTCAGAAGCGATTCCTGAGTTTTTTGACGAGAAACGCTGAAAATTTCCCCACTTTCCTCCACTCCTATTTTTCCTTGATATTCCGCCGATTTGTCTAGTTAATCTGCTGGTTCAGTGTGAGAAAAGGTCCCAAAATGGTAAAACGTGGAGTAAAGTGGGGGAAGATGTGACGGAGGGGAAGGCGGTGAATGATGTTCCTTGGCACTTACGAGCCCAAGCTCGACGACAAGGGACGCGTGATTCTGCCTGCCCGATTCCGGGAGGACATGGAAGGTGGCATTGTTCTGACTCGAGGTCAAGAACATTGCATCTACGCCTTTCCCGCCCAAGAGTTTGAGCAAATGACAGTGGAACTTCGACGAGCGCCACTGTCATCCAAACAAGCGCGCGACTATGTCCGCGTGCTGCTCTCGGGTGCGTACAAGGAGGTTCCGGATAAGCAAGGAAGAATCACTCTTCCCCCGGATCTTCGTAAATACGCCGGTCTTGACCGCGAACTCACCGTCATTGGTGCCGGGTCGCGCGCAGAGATCTGGAATTCGCAGGCGTGGAACGACTACCTGTCCGTCCAGGAAGACGTGTTCTCACAAACTGAAAACGAAATTATCCCAGGAATGTTCTAGCCCGTCATTCCAGGTCTCCTCCCGATGTTCTGACGTCACTTCCCCGATGGCAGAGCACGGTGGGGGGCCTGGAACGACGGGTACCCATCACACAGAAAGGAGGGCAGAAGTGTCTGCTGACCGCGATGCATCGCGCTTGCATGTTCCTGTCCTCCTCAACGAGTGCTTGGACATGCTCGCTCCCGCTATTGAAGCTCCCGGAGCGGTCCTCATTGACGCGACCTTGGGGATGGGCGGTCACACCGAAGCAGCACTCAAGCGTTTCCCCCAACTCACCGTCTTCGGCATCGATCGCGACCCCGCAGCAATTGAGCTTGCATCAGCAAGACTTGCGCCCTTCGGCTCCAGGTTCCGAGCATTCCATACGACTTACGACAACATGGCCGAAGTCTCCGATGAAGCGCCTGGTGCAATGGTTGATGGCATTCTCATGGACCTCGGCGTTTCTTCTCTTCAACTTGACGAAGAAGAACGTGGCTTCTCGTATTCGCACGACGCGCCTCTCGACATGCGAATGAATCCCACCGTCGGAGTGAGCGCTGCCCAGCTCTTGGCCTCGGCCTCGAAAGAAGAAATCACGCGGATCCTGCGGGTTTACGGGGAAGAGAAGTTCGCCTCGAAGATCGCTGCGCGCATCGTTCGTGACCGGGAAACTCATCCGCTCACGCGAACCTCACAATTGGCGCAGATCGTTCGAGACTCGATCCCGGCCGCCGCGCGACGCACCGGAGGCAACCCCGCCAAGAGGACCTTCCAGGCCTTGCGAATTGCGGTCAACGATGAGCTCACGATTCTCGAGGCCGCACTTCCCGCAGCCCTCGAACGTCTTCGTGTGGGCGGAAGAATCGTCATCGAGTCCTATCAATCTTTGGAAGATCGCCTGGTCAAGGACATCTTTCGACGTGGGGCAACAGACCAAGCCCCCGCGGGGATTCCCCTCATCCCGGAAGAACTTCAAGCTCGCTTGCAACTCCTTACTCGAGGAGCGCAGTTGGCTGACGACACAGAAAAATCCCATAATCCGCGTTCCGCATCCGTGCGGCTGCGCGGCGCACAGATGATACGTCCCTGGAAGGAAAGACCATGAGCGGAGCCACCGCGCGCGCACGCGCGACCTCTCGTCCGGCCTACGTAGGTGAGGAAATTCGACCACTTTTGACGGTGGTCGACTCCACGCGTCCTCGTCGCTCGGTCATTCCCATGACGATCATCGCGCTGGTCATGATCGCAATCGCTATTGTGGTTCCCATGGTGATTAACACCCACATGGCGCAGACCTCGTACGAGATTCGCGAGTACCAGATTCAGCTCAATGAGCTTGAAGCACAGTCATGGACTCTGCAGACTCAACTTCAAGAAAAGGCTTCTCCCGTTGAACTGGAGAAGGCTGCGAAGGCACAGGGAATGGTACACGCCGGTAAGCTCGGCACTATTCGTCTATCGGATGGCACAGTTGAGGGCGGTGTCGCCGCGCGATGAGGTTGTGGCAGCGCACACGCAAAGCGAGTGATACCACTGCGAATCGCGCCCGTGGAATCGGGAGGATGTTCACCATCCTCTTTGCGTTATGCGTTCTTCAGCTATTGGTCATCCAAATTTTCCAAAGCTCGACACTTTCATCGGAAGGAGAAAGGGTTCGTACAGCTGTCAGTGAAATCGGTGCAAAACGCGGCAACATCCTCGATGTGAATGGCGTTGTCTTAGCAGATTCAGTTCAGGCCTATCACATTGCCGTCAACCAACGAGCAATCACGACCTACGAACACAAAGACGACGACGGTAAAGTAGTCGGTCGAGGCCCAGCAGAAGCAGCCAAGCAACTCGCCCCGCTCTTAGGGATGAGTCGCGCCGAATTGGGCGGCATGATGCTGGGGGATTCCACGTATGTCTACCTCAAGAAAAATGTCGATGCGGTGACATACCGTGAGATCCGCAAGCTTGATATCACTGGAATTGAATGGGAGTCGGTCTTCGACCGCGTCTACCCGAACGGTAATACTGCGGCTCCGATCGTTGGCGCGGTCAATGCGCAAAGCGATGGTGTTTCCGGACTTGAGGCGTACTTCAACAATTTCCTCCAAGGAACAGCAGGGGAAGAAGCTTACGAGATCTCTCCCAACGGTGCGATTATGCCCGGCGGAAAGCGCACGACCAAAGAGCCTCAAGATGGTGGAACGGTCAGGACAACCCTCCACGCTGACCTTCAACACCTCGTTCAAGACCGTCTTGACGAACGCGTGCGTAAGCACAATGCAGACTGGGGAGTCGTCGTCATTTCTGATGTTTCGACGGGACGTATTCTTGTTCTTGCCGATTCGGGGTCGACGACGCCGGATGCCGCAAAGCCTCAATCTGTCATGGGGGTGCAGGCTCCCTACGAACCGGGTTCGGTGGGCAAGCTGTTAACTGTGGCCTCGGCCCTGGAAAAGGGAACGACTACGCCAACGAGTCAATACAGCGTCCCGTATAGCATTAACCCTTCTGATGCCGGCGGCCCGATCAAGGATTACCACGAGCACGGAACTGAGACTTTGACGTCGACTGGTATCCTTGCGGAATCCTCGAACGTTGGAACGATTGAGATTGGCGAGCAGGTGGGCGATCATGATCGCTACGACTTCATGACGAAGATGGGTCTTAACCAGCCCACTGGAATCGAGTTGGCGGGCGAGTCTCAGGGCATCATGCGCGATTTCGACAATATTCAAGGCCGAGATCGCTACACGATGATGTTCGGGCAGTCCTACGCTGTTACCGCCGTCCAACAGAATCAACTTATTCAGGCAATCGGAAACCGTGGCGTGATGATTGCGCCTCGAATTATCGACTCGACGGTCGATTCACAGGGGCGCGCCGAGAAAGCTACGGCTCCTCAGCCCAAGCAAGTCATGTCGGCGGATCGCTCAAAAGAACTCATCACCATGATGGAGTCTGTTGTCACTGATGAATTGGGTACTGGCCAGACAGCAAAGGTCGAGGGCTACCGCATTGCTGTGAAGACGGGTACGGCAGACATCAAAGTCAATGGAGCTGACGCGGTCGTATCAAACACTGCCGGTTTGATTCCAGCGGAATCTCCGCGTTTGGCAATTTCGGTTGTTTTGTACAACCCGCGTGTGGGCGGTTTGTCTTCGGATTCTGCGGCTCCTTTGTGGGGAGAAGTCGCGACCGAGGCAGTGCGAAACCTGGGGATTCCCGCATCTACAGAAACTGCCCAGCTGTATCCCACGAGGCCCTAGTACGCTAGTGTGCAGTAAATGGGTGAAACCCTAAGGAGAAGCATGCATAGGTCCAGCAAGTGGATCGCTCAAGCATTGGGCGCACAGCTCCACGGCACCGATGTCGAAGTGACCGCGACAGTTGAAACGGATTCTCGAGAAATTACTCCGGGTTCTCTTTTCGTTGCACGTCGCGGTGAGACAAGCGATGGGCATCAATATCTTGAAGCGGCGGTTGCGCGCGGTGCAGTGGCAGCAATCGTTGAACATGTCTGTGATTCGCCTCTTCCCCAGATCGTTGTTTCAGACTCAACCTTCGCCTTGGGAGAGCTCGCTCGCGCCTATCTCAGCGAGTTGCGTCAGTCGCAGCAACTGGACGTGATCGCCGTGACGGGTTCGGCTGGCAAAACGACGACAAAGGATCTTCTCGCCACGATCATGAGCGAGGATGCGCCAACAGTTGCTCCACAATTGTCTTTCAATAACGAGGTGGGGCTTCCTCTGACAGTTTTGCGTGCCGATGAATCGACGCGTCACCTAGTCCTCGAAATGGGAGCGTCGGGGCCCGGCCACATTGATTACCTCACGCGTATCGCGCCCCCTGACGCCGCCATTGAACTCATGGTGGGGCACGCGCACTTGGGTGGCTTCGGCTCTGTTGAGGGCGTTCGCGATGCAAAGGCAGAATTGATTCGAGGCCTCGTTCCTTCGGGGGTGAGCATTCTCAATCGCGATGACCCGCATGTGATGGAGATGGCTCCACAGGCTCCGGGACGTATCGTCACTTTCTCTGCGGCCGGGAATGCGGAGGCCGAGGTCTGGGCTGAAGACCTTCACCTTGATGAGCAGGGGAGGGCTGTTTTTAATCTTCATTTAGACGGTCTCACTTTCCCAATGCATCTTGGTCTGGTCGGTATCCATCACGTCTCAAATGCTTGCGCGGCAATCGCAGGCGCGTGGGTTTTGGGTATCGCGCCGGAAGAGGCTTGCGCGGCTGTTAATGGCCAAGCAGCGTCGAGTCCTCATCGCATGAGCATTCACGAACTCGAGCTTGACGGTCGCCACATCACTCTCATCGACGATTCCTACAACGCGAACTTGGATTCCTTCCGAGCAGGATGCCGTGCTGCTGCGGATCTGGCAGCAAGGCGCCCCCTGGTCATTGTCGCTGGTGGAATTCTTGAACTTGGCGAGGCCTCGGAAGAAACGCATCGCGAAGTTGCGCGGTTCTTTGAAGATGCGGGTGCGCGCTGCGTGCTTGCTCTCGGCGATGAATCTCAGTTCTACTTCAGTGAGCGAGGCGAGGACGACACACATCGTCGCTTCCGGAATGTTGACGAGGTAATCGACGCTCTGCGCGGCATACTGGAAGATAATGCCGTCGTGTTCATTAAGGGATCCAACGGCTCCGGTGCATGGAAAGTTGCCGATCGCCTAGTGGAGGAGGGCACTTTATGATTGGGCTCATTATTGCCTTTGCGGTTGCTTTAGTCCTTTCGATTTCCCTCACCCCGGTCCTGATCCATTACCTGATCCGGCACCAATACGGGCAGTTTATTCGCCAAGACGGGCCGACCGCGCACATGACAAAGCGCGGGACACCCACAATGGGTGGCCTGGTTATTATCCTGGCGACGGTCATCGCCTGGCTGGCTGGAAACCTGATTAATGGCCATTCGCCTTCTTGGTCAGGCTGGCTTCTTGTTTTCCTCTTTGTTGGTATCGGATTCATCGGCCTTCTTGATGACGCCCTCAAGATCATGCACCAGCGCTCTCTGGGGCTGCATGCATGGGCAAAGATCGTTGGTCAGGTTGTTATTGCCTCACTCTTCACGTGGGGAATCTTGGTCAGGCCGAATGTCCATGGTCGTACTCCTGGAATCTTCGATATCTCAATGACGCGCCCCTTGGGATTGACCTTCACGCAATGGGGAATTCTCGCTGCCGTGGTTCTCATTGTCATTTGGGTGAATTTCATCGTCGCCGCATGGTCGAACGCAGTGAACCTGACAGACGGCTTGGATGGCCTTGCTGCTGGTGCGGGTATCTTTGTTTTCGTCTCCTACACCTTCATCTCTTATTTCCAGCTGCTCCAATCCTGTTGGGGCGATACGGTCAATATTTCCGCTTGCTACACCACACGTGATCCTCTTTCCCTCGCAATTTTCTGCACATCTTTGGTTGGTGCTCTTGCCGGGTTCCTGTGGTGGAATGCGTCTCCTGCTCAAATCTTCATGGGAGATACCGGCTCGCAAGCAATTGGTGCGGCGCTCGCCGGAGTGTCGATTCTGACCGACACAGAGTTCCTTGCCGTACTGATCGGCGGTCTCTACGTTCTGACAACGCTCTCCGACGTTATTCAAATCAGCGTCTTCAAGATGACCCACAAACGAGTCTTCCGTATGGCTCCTTTGCATCATCACTTTGAGCTCAAGGGCTGGAAAGAAATCACGATCGTTATTCGTTTCTGGCTCATTGCTGCGCTCTTCGCGGTGATGGGTGCCGGTTTGTTCTATGCAGAATGGGTGTCTCGACTGTGAATTGGCAGGGCCGTTTCGCAATCCTTGGATGGGGAGTATCAGGAAAGGCATCTGCTCGCGCGCTGCTTGCGCGTGGTGCGCAGCTGCGTGCGTTTGACGGGCGTAGCCCCGATACCTCTTCTCACGGTGAAGCACAGACTCCCGCTCAGCCAGACGAACTCGCTGATGTTGAGGTCGTTTACGACGCGGATGCTCAGGCCCTCTCACGCGAGGCAATTGCATGGAACCCTGATTGCATCGTTGTTTCTCCTGGAATTCCCGCACACCACCCAATTTTTTCTGCTTCTCAAGATGCTGGCATCCCTGTCATCGGCGAAGTCGAACTTGCGTGGCGCCTACAAGAAGATTCTTCTCATGCGGGACGGCCCTGGCTGTGCGTGACCGGAACGAATGGCAAGACCACGACCGTTGGCATGCTGGGATCCATTTTGCGTGCCTCCGGAGCTCGAGTCGCTGAAGTTGGCAACATTGGTTTGCCGATTTGCGAGGCTGTTGATACCGACGCGGAGGTTTTCGCCGTCGAGCTTTCCTCCTTCCAGTTGCACACGGTTTCTACGGTTTCTCCTTTGGCTTCGGTGTGCCTCAATGTTGACGCTGATCACCTTGATTGGCACGGTAGCGCGGAAGCCTATGCAGCGGACAAAGCAAAGGTCTACCACGCAACGCAAGTAGCTTGCTTCTATCCCTCTTCTGATATCGAGATCGAGCACATGGTCGCCGAGGCAGACGTCATTGAAGGTGCTCGCGCTATCGGTCTGACCCTTGGGATTCCCTCGATTTCCCAAGTGGGATGGGTTGAAGACGCGCTGGTGGAACGAGCTTTCGTGGAAAGGCGTCATATGCAGGCGCAATTCCTCGCCGAAGTCGATGACCTGCGTATTGCGTACCACGATGGGGTAACAGATGCCGCGCGCATGGATGCCACTGCCGCCGCTGGCCTCGCTCGCGCTTATGGCGTGAGCCCGGAGGCAGTTGCTCAGGGGCTTCGTAACTTCCATCCTGCCGATCACCGACGTGCGGTGATCTCTCACGCCGCGGACGTTACGTGGATTGATGATTCCAAGGCAACAAACGCTCATGCCGCTGCGGCTTCTCTACGTGGAATTGCTCCCGGAACAGCTATCTGGATTGCCGGGGGAGATACAAAGGGCCAAGAATTTGGCGACCTTGTCGCAAAAGTTGCTCCTCAACTGCGCGGAGTCGTTGTCATTGGGGAAGACCGCAGTGCGATCCTTCGTGCGCTCGCGCAATATGCGCCGACAGTTCCTTTCGTTGAAGTTGACGGACACGAAGACTGGATGTTCTCCGTTGTGAATGAGGCCGTTGCCCTCTCGCGCCCCGGAGATACTGTTGTGCTTGCACCGGCCTGTGCGTCGTGGGATCAATTCCGTTCTTACGCTCAGCGTGGTGAGGTTTTCCGCGAGGCAGTCGCGCGCCTTGAAGCTAATTGGGCTGCCCAATGACCTCTCTTCTTGAGCGTTTTCATATTCCTCGCTTCGAATTTGCACGGCGAAATGAGGAAGACAAGGTCTACTCGCCTGTTGCGACCTACTATCTCATTGCTCTACCTGCACTGATTTTGACGCTGTTCGGCTTGGTCATGGGCTTTTCTGCATCAGCAGTTACGACGATCTCCCAAGGTGGTAGCCCATACAGCACCTTCGCTCGTCAGCTCGCAATTACCGGAATCTCATTCTTAGTCGCAGCGATCATCATTCAACGTATTCCCTCATCGCTGTGGTACCGAGCGGCACCTCTGGTTTTCCTGATCGCACTCGGTTTTCAAGGCCTCGTCTTGACTCCTTTGGCTGCTTCTCAAGGCGGTAATACCAACTGGGTGTCTCTCCCAGGGCTGGGAACCTTCCAGCCATCTGAGTTCCTCAAGCTTGCTCTGATCATCGCCCTTGGACGGGTACTGACTCGAGAAGGTGCAAGGCGCCAAGACTGGAAGCAGATGGCGGTCACGGTGGGCGGCACTGCATTTCTCGCTCTTGTTGACGTCATGCTGGGCAAGGACATGGGAACCGCAATGGTCATGGCAGCGGGAGCTGCCGGAGCAGTGTGGGTTGCAGGATTGCCCAAGCGGTGGTTCCTCACCATCGCAGCAGCTGTGATTCCTTTGGGAGTATTCCTTGTCTTCCAAAACCCAACGCGTTTGAAGCGTATTTCTGCGGTCATGCCGTGGAATCGTCCCGCACGGAACCTGTCTGCTCCCGAACAGATTGACCACGCGCTGTGGGCATTGGGATCGGGCGGCCTGACCGGTCTTGGACCGGGGGCATCGCGCGAGAAATGGAATTACCTTCAGGCCGCGCACACAGACTTTATCTTGGCGATTATCGGCGAAGAGTTTGGCCTTTTGGGGTCCCTCACCGTTATTACGTGCCTGTGCCTGATGATTTGGGGAATGCTGCGGCTCATTCGCACCACGAATTCATTCTTTGCCGCCATCATCACCGGTGGCGTTGCAACGTGGATTGGGATCCAGGCCTTCATTAATATCGCTTCTGTGACAGGGATGGGTCCCGTTATTGGTGTTCCTCTTCCCCTTGTTTCATATGGCGGATCCTCATATCTTTTTACGGTCTCTGCGATTGCCGTCGTTGCTGCCTGCGCACGCGAGAATGCAGGGATGACAATGGGCCTGAAATTCTCGAGTTTGCGTGACCCCCGCGTCTCATCGCGGCGTCGTCATCCCGGAAAGAAACGTCAACGCTCCACGGAAGGAACACGATGAGTGAGAAGATCGTTCTTGCTGGCGGTGGAACAGCGGGGCATGTGAACCCCCTGCTCGCAACGGCCCTTGAACTGCGTTCACGCGGGTACGAGGTCGTCGCGCTTGGAACGAAACAGGGCTTGGAAACGACCCTTGTTCCGGCAGCGGGGATCGAACTTGTGACAATTGAACGCGTTCCGCTTCCCCGGAAGCCTTCCCTGCAGTTCTTCTCATTGCCGCGTCGCATGAAGCAAGCCATTGCTCAGTGTCGCTCGGTCCTCCATGGAGCACAGGCACTTGTTGGTTTTGGCGGATATGTATCCACGCCTGCTTATCTTGCCGCCCGTAAAATGGGCATTCCGATCATCATCCACGAGCAAAATGCGCGGCCGGGTCTGGCTAATCGCGTAGGAGCTCGCTGGGCCTCGGCTTTGGGACTGACTTTCCCCTCGACACCGCTGAATGCCAAGCAGGGAATTACGGAAGTGACGGGCTTGCCGCTTCGCCCTGCCATCCAAGAGCTGGCCGCTACTCGCTCCAGTGAGGAAGGACGCATTAGCGCACGTGAGCAGGCGGCCTTGAGGCTGGGAATTGATCCGAAGTTGGAGACTCTCCTCATCACCGGAGGATCTCTTGGCGCTCTCAACGTTAATCGTGCGATGATTGCCGCTGCCGCGCAGCTTCCACCAAACGTGCAAGTGCTTCACTTGACTGGGAAGGGCAAGGATCAGGAAGTTTCTCAGGCGGTGTCTGCAGCTGGCGTTGCGCAACGCTGGCACGTGATTGATTACCTCTCAACAATGGAGGATGCGCTAGCTGTCGCTGACCTTGTTGTCTGCCGTTCAGGAGCAGGTACTGTCGCCGAGATGACCGCACTCGGACTGCCGTGCGTGTATGTCCCGCTTCCTATCGGTAATGGAGAGCAGAAGCTTAATGCCGCTGACCACGTTGCTCACGGTGGTGCTCTTCTCGTGGCGGACTCGGATCTGAATGCCCACTACGTTTGTGAGAAGATCTTCCCCCTGCTCGGAAGCACAGAATTGCAGCAGATGGCGCAGGCATCGCGAGCTCTGGCTCAACCCGATGGCGCGCTTAAACTTGCCGACCTGATCGAATCAACTCTTCATGGGAAGAAGGCTGAAAAGTGAGTACCTCACATCGCTTCCACCTGATCGGTATCGGCGGCGCTGGAATGTCAGTCGTCGCAGAGCTTTTGAAAGATCGAGGCCTTGAAGTCTCGGGATCCGATCAAAAGGATTCACCGTTCTTGGACCACCTACGCAGCGTGGGTGTGAAGGTTTTCGTCGGCCACGATGCTTCGCATGTTCCCGAAGATAGTGTTGTTGTCGTTTCAACCGCTGTCCGAGAGACAAATCCAGAACTTGCTTATGCCCGCAAAGAAGGGCTGACGGTTATCCATCGATCTCAAGCTCTTGCTCTGGCCGCTAGCGGGATGCGTTTCGTTGCGGTTGCAGGCGCTCATGGAAAAACGACGACCTCGGGAATGCTCTCAATGGCCCTGCGTCAGGTGGGCGCAGATCCTTCGATTGCGGTTGGGTCTGTCATCCCTGAACTTGGTTCGGGAGCTCACTTGGGCAGTGGAGATATTTTCGTTGCCGAGGCCGATGAATCCGACGGCTCTTTCCTGAACTACACCCCGTGGATCGAAATCGTTACCAATGTCGAGCCCGATCACTTGGACCGCTATGGAAGTCGCGAGGCCTTTGAACAAGTTTTCGTTGACTTCGTTGGGTGTCTTCGTGAGGGCGGAACGCTTGTGTGCTGCGGTGAGGACGCGGGGAGCGCTCGCCTTGCTCGTTACGCGAAAGGACGCGGTATTGATACCGTGACCTACGGGCGTGAAGGACAGGAAAGCCCTGAACTTGGTGCGCCCTGCGACGTTGTCATCAAAGACGCGGCAACCGATGGACACGTCGCATCGGCTCACGTTGTTTGGAACAGCGAAACGGTTGAGATTAATCTGCGCGTCCCGGGCCTGCACAACATTGTGAATGCGGTGGCCGCGTGGATTGCTGGCGTTCGTTTGGGTATCGAGGGGCATCTCATGGCTTCCTCGCTCACTGCTTTCAGCGGGACTTCTCGTCGTTTTGAATTCAAGGGGGAAAGCGGCGGACGTCGGCTTTACGATGACTATGCGCATCATCCCACTGAGGTCGCAGCAGCCATTACCCAAGCCCGCAGTGCAGCTGGGAATGGGGAAGTAAGCGTTGTCTTCCAGCCTCACTTGTATTCGCGGACCCAGTCTTTCGCTGAGCGTTTTGCTGATGCGCTTTCGCATGCTGATCACGTCTATGTCTGTGATATCTACGGAGCACGTGAAGACCCTGTTCCGGGCGTTGACTCGACTCTGATCACCTCGCACCTGCCGAAGGCACGCTACGTCCCTGACATGCATGAGGCCGCTCGTTTGGCTGCTCGAGAGGTTGCTGAAGGGGGAATTCTCCTGACCATGGGTGCCGGATCGATTACCCAATGCGATCAGGATGTGCTCGATGAGTGGGAACACGACGGCGCTGGGAGCGCTCAGTGAAGCAACCCCCTCGTCCTCGTCGCAGCCGCGCCTTTCCTCCTCAAGAACCGGCGAGCGCTCCTGAATCCGCCCCCGAAGACGATCGCCGAGGCGCAGCTGAGGTGGTCGAGGCCCCGCAGGCCTCGGTGGAGGATAACTCGCCCGCCGCTTCGGCCTCGATGCGGGGTGAGGAAAGCGGAAGTGAGCGTGAGGCTCATTTTTCAACGGGCGCACGTGCTTCGCGGATTCGTCGGGGGAGCGAAGCGCATGATGAGCGCACGGCGAGACGTGAACGCAATCGTGAGTTGCGTCGTTCGCGACGCGAAGCAGCAGCTCATCCAACCAGTGGTGACCTTCTTCGCCGTCCTATCGGTCAGTCGGATGCTGCGACAGTTTTAGGCTCGAGTGATGAGAGCGCGACTGCAGACTTGAGCGAGCGCCGAAAAGAACGTCAGTTAGCGCAGCGTCGACTAGTGCTCACTCGGATCACGACGGTATCTGCTGCATGCGTAGTGGTTGCTGCGCTCGTGTGGGGGATCTTTTTCTCTCCGCTTTTCGCGCTGGACACGTCCAAGGTTTCGATTGAGGGCTTGGGCGAAGATGGTGCAACAACCTCTGAGGTGCAAGCCGCGATTGAGCCTTTTGCTTCTACTCCGCTCCCACGTCTATCGACCTCAAAAGTGAGTGCTGCTATTGGCCAGGTGCGTTTGGTCCGTGAGGCTCAGGTTGAGCGCACGTGGCCACGAGGCCTAAAGATCACGGTGCGTCCGCGTCAGGCGGTTCTTGCAGTAAAAGAGGGGAACGCTTGGTCCTTGGTTGACGATCAAGGTGTGAGCTTGTCGACCTCTCCTTCCATGCCCGAAGGAATGGCACCGACCACGCTGCCTGATGGAGACGAGCGCTCACGCGCTGCCGGTGAGGTTGCTGCAATTTGGGCAGCAATGGGAGACGAATTGCGTTCTCACATCACGATGATCACTCATGACGGTCAGACCGTATCGATGACCTTGTCGAACTCGCGGACACTGAATTGGGGAGTTGCTAGCGAAAATGATCTAAAAGCGAAAGTGGCTCAGGTTTTGATCTCGCAGCGTCAGGCGCGCACCTACGACGTGTCTTCTCCCGTGCATCCTGTTACTTCTTAAGTTTGAGAAGCGACACGCCCACAAATGGCCTTGAAGAAGAGGTGTCCTACCCCTACCGTCTTTCCGTCTACAAGCAGGTCAAACACCAACCTTCTACTTGAGGTTTAAGGTTGGTGCGCAGAAAGAGGGCAGGGTTATGGTCGCACCGCAGAATCATCTGGCGGTTATTAAGGTCGTCGGAGTCGGTGGTGGCGGCGTGAACGCCGTCAATCGAATGATCGAAGTGGGCTTGAAGGGCGTTGAATTTATCGCTGTGAACACGGACGCGCAGGCTCTGCTCATGTCCGACGCGGAAACCAAACTTGATATCGGTCGCGATCTCACGCACGGCCTCGGCGCCGGTGCAGATCCCGCGGTCGGTCGCCAGGCCGCCGAAGACCACATTGACGAGATCACTGAAGCCCTCGAAGGCGCAGATATGGTCTTTGTAACCGCTGGTGAAGGCGGCGGCACCGGCACCGGCGCTGCTCCCGTCGTCGCAAAGATTGCGCGCACTGCCGGTGCGCTGACCGTCGGCGTTGTCACTCGTCCCTTCTCCTTCGAAGGAAACCGCCGTGCATCTCAGGCGGATGCTGGCGTGGAAAAGCTGCGCGAAGAAGTTGACACCCTCATCGTGATCCCCAACGATCGCCTCCTGCAGATTTCTGATGCGAATATTTCGGTTCTCGAAGCTTTCCGCGCTGCTGACCAGGTCCTCCTTTCAGGCGTGCAGGGCATCACCGAACTGATCACGACTCCGGGCCTGATCAACGTTGACTTCAACGACGTGAAGTCCGTGATGAAGGATGCTGGCTCTGCCCTTATGGGTATCGGTTCTGCAACCGGTGAAGATCGCGCTCTGCGTGCGGTCGAGTCGGCAATTTCTTCGCCCCTTCTCGAGGCCTCCATCGATGGCGCCCACGGCGTCCTCATGTTCTTCCAGGGTGGTTCCGACCTTGGCCTGCAGGAGATCTACCAGTCCTCGCTCCTTGTTCGCGAGGCCGCGCACCCCGAGGCGAATATCATCTTCGGTTCGGTTATCGACGATTCACTGGGCGACGAGATCCGCGTGACAGTTATCGCTGCGGGCTTTGATGAGGTCGCGACGCAGGCGGGCCCGGTCAGTGAGCCCGTCATTGCGCCTCGCCCCGTCCAGTCTCGCCCGGAAAAGAGCGAACAGCATCCAGCGCCGCAGCGCCGCCTTGGTGAGCTTGCCTCGACTCGTGCCGCTGCACACCGCGCGGATCCGGAACTACCGACTCGTACCAACCAGATTCCGATCGCGCGTCCTGTCGAAGACGATGGATCGAAGGAAGTTCCCTCTTCCCTCGAAGTTCCTCGCGTCTTCGAAGAGGAACAGCATTCGGATGTTTTGGATATTCCGGATTTCCTGCGCTGATGAAGCATTCTGACCTGCCCGGTGCCCGCGTCTTCTTCACTGAAGTTGGCGCGGGCACCGACCCATACCGGGACAACTATGGCGCACATGTTCCCGATGACTCTCGACGTGTTGAAGAGCGGCGTTTCGGACTTTTTACGCAGATCGGGGCGCCAATCGTTTGGATGAATCAGACTCACTCGGCCACTGTTGAGCTTCTTGATCCCGCAAAGATTTCTCAGTATGAGTCTGGGCGCATGGGGGAATGGGGCCCCATTGACTCTGACGGAATCGTCGTCGATTCTCGCCAATGGGAAGCCCCGCCAGCTCTTGCGGTAATGACTGCGGACTGTATGCCGGTATTGCTGAGTTCGCGCCAAGGAGTCATCGGCGCGGTTCACGCTGGTCGGGTCGGTTTCCTTCATGGAATCTTGTCCCATGCCCTTGATGTGTTTCATTGCCGAGGGGTGCGGAGTGACGAAATCTCTATGCTCATTGGTCCGTGTATCTGCGGTAAGTGTTATGAGGTTTCGCCGCAGATGAGAGCAGAGAGCGCTGCCAGCTGCTCAGCCATTGCCTCGCAAACATCGTGGGGGACCGAGGCCTTAGATTTGCCTGGTGCTGCCTTGCAGTGGGCCCACGAACGTGGAGTTAGCGCATCTTGGGTGAGTGAGTGCACCCTCGAGAACCCGGCCTACCATTCCTATCGTCGTTCTCCCGAATGCGGGCGTTTTGCCTCGGTAATTGCGACATGCCGACACCCTTAAGCTGAAGCGATGCTCTGGGGCATTACCTTGTGCACAGGTCCCATTTTTTCAAGGAGAGCATAATGTCAGGCTTCGGAGCGAAAGCGCGCCAATTCATGGGTTGGTACACCCCGGAAGAGGTCGATGAAAGCACTTTGGACTTCCTTCCCGAAGAGTTTGAGGAGGCAGAGGTGGCTCACATTACGACCGCTCCCGCGTCGAATGTCACTGCGATCCACCGTGAGGAGCGTCGCAGCTCTCGGCAGGCTGATCTTTCTCGGATCGTGACGGTTCGCCCGCTGAACTACAACGATGCTCCCGCAATTGCTGAGCCCTACCGTGATGGTATTCCGGTGATCATGAACCTCTCGGAGGTTTCCGATAAGGATGCGCAGCGCTTCATTGATTTCGCTGTTGGCCTGACCTATGGACTCCAGGGTGTTTTCGAGCGCGTGACCGATCGTGTTTTTCTCCTGTCGCCCCACAGTGTTGAAGTTACTGGCGACGTCACCGGCTCCAATCGTTCGGCTACCTCACTCTTCGGGCGCTGACAATGGCGTTCCTGTGGTTGGGAGGAGCGATTGCTCTTCTTGCCGGTCTCTACATGCTCGTGCTGATCGCGCGCATGATTTTTGACTGGATCCGCTTCTTTTCGCCATTATGGCGGCCACGGGGAATCATTCTACTGATCGCAAATGTGATCTACTCTCTCACAGACCCTCCGTTAAAATTTCTGCGCAGGATTATTCCACCGCTTCGTTTGGGAGGAAATGTCGCTATCGACACGGCCTTCCTGATCGTCTTCTTAGTGACGATCCTGTGTGAAAACCTTGGTGTTTTCATTCGGAGCTTCGGTGTTTGATTTGTGCAGCTGACGCGCGCTCTCGGTCCCACCGTGCGCGCGTGTCACCCGAGTAATATGTGAAATATGGGGAAATTGGTGTTATTGTGACGCTAGTTCCGCTATTATTCCAGTGTGTAGTTCGGGTCATCCTCATCGGTGATCCGGTGGTGTGAGTGCACTTGCACCGCGTAACAAGTACCGAGAGGTAAACAAATGGCTCTGCTCACAACCGAAGATGTTTTGAACAAAACCTTCAACATCGTTAAGTTCCGTGAAGGATACGACCAGGTCGAGGTCGACGATTTCCTTGATGAAGTTGTCTCCACGATCTACACCCTCCAGGCTGAGAATCAGAACCTGCGCGAAGAGCTCGAAGCAGCTGAACGTCGCGTAGCCGAGCTGTCGAACGGCCAAGCCACCACCTTTGCGGCACCCGTAGAACCCGAACCCGTCGTCGAAGAGGCACCTGCCCCCGCAGCTTCTGTCACCGAGACTGTCGTTGCCGCTCCTGTCGCCCCCGCGACCCCGGAGAGCGCAGAGTCTGCAACCTCGATGCTGGCTTTGGCTCAGCGCGTCCACGACGAATACGTGCGCGATGGTCGCGAAGAATCCGACCGAATCATCGCTGACGCCAACGCAAAGCGCGATGAGATCATCGCCGATGCCCAGAACCAACACCAGAACATCCTCTCTCAGCTGGATCAGGAGCGCTCGCTGCTCGAAGGAAAGATCAACGAGCTTCGTTCCTTCGAAGCCGAATACCGTTCGAACCTGCGTGGCCACCTCGAGGGCCTGCTCAAGGAAGTTAACGCCGGTACGCAGAACTGATTGTCTTTTAGACATCCGTTATTTTCCCGATGACGGTGGCGCCTAAGCGGCGTCACCGTCATAATCTTTATGTGAAGAAAAATAACCGCGCAATACTCATCTGGGCATACGTCATTGCAATTTTTGCAATCGCACTTGATCAAGCCTCGAAGTTTTGGGCACTGAAGAGTCTGGGAGATGGCACTGTTCGTCCTCTTCTTGGATCTTTTCTCCGCCTTGAACTGACCGCCAATCCGGGCGCTGCGTTCTCACTGGGATCTCATACGACGATCATCTTCACATGCATTGCCTGCGTCGTCGTTACTGCAATCATCATGTATCTTCCCCGGGTTCGCTCGCGCTTCCTTGCCTTCGGTTGCGCTCTTCTTCTGGGTGGGGCAGCGGGTAACCTTGTTGACCGATTTATCCAAAATCCAGGCTGGGGTAACGGACACGTTGTTGATTTCATTGGTTACGGGAACTGGTTCATTGGAAACGTTGCCGATATCTGGATTGTCTGTGCTGTCATCCTTCTCTTTATCGGTAGCTTTATCGGCCCCAAACGCGCCGCTCACTGATCATGCCTGAAACTCGCCTCATGCCTGTTCCTGACGCCCTCGTCGGAGAGCGTATTGACGCAGCTCTTTCGCGAATTCTTGGACTCTCACGCTCGCGATGCAGTGACCTGATTCTTGAAGGACATATTCGAGTCAATGGGAATCCAGCCTCGAAGTCGCTCAAGCTCGGCGAAAACGACCTCCTCGAAATCACCATCCCAGATCCGGAAGTTCCTGTAACTCCCGTTGTTGGCATGGATATTCTCTACGACGATGACGACATTGTTGTTGTGAATAAACCTGTCGGGGTCGCTGCTCATTCTGGTCCCGGCTGGACGGGCCCGACGGTTGTTGGCAATCTTGCAGCAGCTGGATATCGTATTACGACACATGGCCCGGTTGAACGTCAGGGAATCGTCCACCGCCTTGATGTGGGAACCTCCGGCGCGATGATGGTTGCCAAATCAGAACTTGCCTACTCGGTCATGAAGCGCGCATTCAAGGAGCGTACAGTCCGTAAGATCTACCACGCGGTCGTTGCGGGGCATCCCGATCCGGCTTCGGGAACGATCGACGCACCCATTGGTCGTCACCCTTCGCGCGAGTGGCGGATGGCCGTGATCGACGGGGGAAAACACGCGGTGACGCACTATGACACCCTCGAGTTGATGGCGGGTGCGGCGCTGCTCGAAGTCCACTTGGAGACCGGGCGTACCCATCAGATTCGCGTTCACATGGCAGCTGTCGGGCATCCCTGCGTCGGAGATGTATTTTATGGGGCGGATCCGACCAAGGCGGAGGAACTGGGCTTGGAACGCCAATGGCTTCATGCCGTTGAACTCGGCTTCACCCATCCGCGCACTCAACTTCCGGTATCGGTCCGCGCTCCATACCCCGGTGACCTTCAAAGCGCTCTGGACACTTTGCGTCAAGCTTAAGGCTTGATCTTTCGATTCAATCAGTACGGCCTGAAGAGAAACACTAGACTGGAAGCATGGCACCTGTGGACTCGTTCGTGCACCTGCACAATCACTCGGAATATTCGATGCTCGATGGGGCTGCGCGAATCAAGCCGATGGTGGCAGAGGCCCGACGTCTGGGACAGCCCGCAATTGGTTTGACCGACCACGGATATCTCTTCGGTGCCTATGAGTTCTACGATGCAGCAACGAAAGCCGGCATTAAGCCCATCATCGGACTCGAAGCCTATGTGACCCCGGGGACTTCTCGTTTTGATCGCCAAAAGGTCACCTGGGGTGAGCCCTGGCAGCGCTCCGACGATGTTTCGGCCTCGGGGTCCTACAATCACCTCACGTTGATCGCCTACTCAACCGAGGGAATGCACAACCTTTTCCGCTTGGGATCCTACGCCTCGGTAGACGGACAATTCGGTAAGTGGCCGCGCGCAGATAAAGAACTCCTCGAGCGCTTCCATAAAGGACTGATTGTCTTCACCGGTTGCCCCTCAGGAGCGGTGCAGACCCGCATGCGTTTGGGACAGTGGGACGAGGCCGTGGCGGAGGCAGCGGAATTACGCGATATTTTCGGGCCCGAGAACTTCTACGTCGAAGTGATGGATCACGGGATTGAGTTTGAGCGTCGTACCCAAAAGCAGCTCCTCGAACTAGCCAAGCTCATGGATGCCCCACTGGTAGCGACCAACGATGCGCACTACGTGAAGAAAGAAGATCGCGGGATCCAAGACGCGCTCTTGTGCATTAACTCGGGGTCGCGAATTTCTGACCCTGATCGCTTCAAATTTGACGGCGACGGCTACTACATTCGTCCCTCCGAAGAAATGCGCTCGATCTGGAAAGAGCTGCCCCAAGCCTGCGATTCGACGCTTGAGATTGCCGAAAGATGCGAGGTTCACTTCCACACCACTGCGGAAGGCGCCTCGTATATGCCCGACTTCCCGGTGCCCGAAGGGGAAGACAAGACCTCGTGGTTCATCAAGGAAGTTGAAAAGGGCCTTCAGGAGCGATTCCCGAAGGGAATTCCGGATGCTGTGCGCAAGCAAGCTGAATACGAGGAAGACGTCATCATCAAGATGGGGTTCCCCGGTTACTTCCTGACGGTTGCGGACTACATCAACTGGGCGAAGAGCCAAGGAATCCGCGTGGGGCCGGGCCGTGGTTCCGGTGCAGGATCCATGGTCGCCTACGCGATGAAGATTACGGAGCTTAACCCCCTCAACCACGGGCTCATCTTCGAACGCTTCTTGAACCCCGAACGTATTTCGATGCCCGACTTCGACGTTGACTTTGACGAACGTCGTCGCGATGAAGTCATCGAGTACGTCAAGCAAAAGTACGGCGAAGACCGTATTTCTCAGGTCGTTACCTACGGTCGAATCAAGACGAAGCAGGCTCTGAAGGACTCCGCGCGTATTTTGGGGCGCGACTTCAAAGTGGGGGAGCAGCTGACGAAGGCCCTGCCGCCATCGGTCATGGGCAAGGACATTTCTGTTGCGGGTATCTTCGACGAGAATGACAAGCGCTACGCCGAGGCGGCGGAGTTCCGTAAGTATTACGAAGAGAACCCGGATATTCACGAGGTCGTCCAATATGCCCTGGGCCTTGAAGGACTGACGCGTCAGTGGGGTGTGCACGCCTGCGCTGTCATTATGTCTTCGCATACGCTGACGGACATCATCCCGATCATGAAGCGCCCGCAAGACGGCGCAATCATTACGCAGTTTGACTATCCGACCTGTGAAGGGCTCGGCCTGCTCAAGATGGACTTCTTGGGCCTGAGAAACCTCACCGTCATCTCAGATGCTTTGGAGAACATCAAACTCAACGGGAAAGAAGATCCAGATCTAGACCATGTGGCGCTGGATGACCCGGCAACCTACGAGCTATTGGGACGCGGAGACACTCTGGGTGTTTTCCAGCTTGATGGCGGTGGTATGCGCGATCTTCTCAAGCTCATGAAACCCGACAACTTCGAAGACATCTCGGCTGTCGGCGCGCTGTATCGCCCGGGGCCCATGGGCGCGAATTCCCATACGAATTACGCGCTGCGTAAGAACGGGCGTCAAGAGATCACCCCTATTCACCCCGAGCTTGCGGAGCCACTCGAAGACATTCTTGGAACGACTTTCGGTCTGATTGTCTACCAGGAACAGGTCATGCAGATTGCCCAGAAGCTGGCAGGCTACTCTCTGGGCCAGGCAGATATTCTGCGTAAGGCCATGGGTAAGAAGAAGAAGGAAGTTCTGGACCAACAGTTCAAGGGCTTCCGCCAGGGAATGATCGACAACGGGTACTCCGAGGAATCGATTCAAGCTCTGTGGGACGTCGTCGTTCCCTTCTCTGCCTACGCTTTTAACAAGGCACACTCTGCGGCTTACGGTTTGGTGTCCTACTGGACTGCTTACCTGAAAGCGAATTACCCTACCGAATACATGGCAGCCCTGCTGACCTCAACGAAGGACAACAAGGACCGTCGTGCGCTCTATCTGGCGGAATGCCGTCACATGGGCATCACGGTGCTTCCTCCGGATGTCAATCATTCGATGGGAACCTTTGCTCCTGATGGGCAGGATATTCGTTTCGGTTTGAACGCGATCCAAAACGTTGGAGCCAACGTCGTTGATGCCATCGTGGAGACCCGAAAGGAAAAGGGAAAGTTCACCAACTTCCAAGACTTCCTCGACAAGGTTCCCCAGGTTGTGTGTAATAAGCGCACCATTCAGTCCTTGATTCGTGCGGGAGCTTTCGACTCGCTTGGCTACACCCGCCGTTCGCTTCTCGCCCGCTGCGACGAGGCCGTGGATGCAGTGATCGACCTTAAACGCAACGAGGCAATCGGGCAGTTTGATCTTTTCGGCGGCATGGGGATGGGAGATGAGCCGGGGGCTTCACTGGCCATCGAAATCCCGAATCTGCCTGAATTTGACCGCCGCCAAAAGCTTGCCGAAGAACGTGAGATGCTGGGATTGTACGTTTCAGACCACCCGCTGCGAGGCCTCGAAGGCGCGCTGGAGAGACACCAAGACGTTGAAATTGCGCAGATCGTTGGCGGCGAAGAGTCCATGGTTGATCGAACCGTGAAGATCGCGGGATTGGTTTCCGCGGTCCAAACGAAGGTCACGAAGCAGGGCAATCCTTGGGCAATCGCGACGATTGAAGACCTGAGCGGTTCAGTGGAAGTCCTCTTCTTCCCCCGCGCCTATGAGACTGTCCAGACTTTCCTTGCTCCCGACTTGGTTGTTCAGATTGAGGGGCGCGTCAATACGCGTGACGAACAGGTATCGATCTACGGGCAGTCCATGAATATTCTGGAATTGCGCGAGGACGGTAATGTTCCCCTTGACCTGGAACTGGCAGCCTCGCGCTGCACACCTGAGCTTTTGCGTGAACTCAAGGAAGTCCTAGAGACTTTCCCCGGGGCGTCACCCGTTCGACTGCATCTGCGTGAACCCGGACGTGTCACCATCGTTGAGCTTGACTCTTCACTTCGAGTCACGCAATCGGGTCCCTTCTTCAGTCACGTGAAGGCGGTTGTCGGAGCAGATGGTGTTCTGACCTCGCACTGATCGTACGAAACCCGGTAGAAAACGCCGCCAATGGGGGAGCACGGCATCTTTGCGTGGTGGCCGGTGGCCTCGTCGCTTAATCGACGACGCTCACGCGCGCCGCGTAGGTCCCCGTGGCGGTGTGAAGCTCGACGAGTTCTCCATCCTCAAGGGCGTGTCCGCGCCGAGTCTCTACCTCGCCATTGACGCAAACATCGCCGCATTGGATGAGTTCGCGTGCCTCGGCCCCATCTTCAACAAGGCCAGAAAGTTTCAGGAACTGTCCAAGGCGGATAGCCCCGCGAACCTCGATTGTGGGGACCGATGACATATAGACTCCTACGTTTCCAAAGTCTTCTCTTTGCTTCGTATTATCACACGTGCCACGCACGCGATACGATAGGCCAAGTAATCAACACGAAGTGGGAGGGCCCTGTGTCTGAAGACCAGAATCGGGATCTCGATGCGCAATTTCGCGATCTAGTCGCAGGCATGGAAACCGATTTGGACGCGGGCGGTATGCCGGAAGAAGCGGCGGCCAGCCAGAACCCAGCCACTGATGATCTTGACACTCCCGTAGATGAGGCTCTTCACCTTGAGGGGGGAAAGCTCTCCGTCGCATTGATCCTCGCGCCGATTCCTTCCGCTGAGGCCCTGCACTCCCTTCTTGCTCTTTCCGGAATCCACGAGGCTGTGGTTCGCCTGAAACCGTGGACGGGGGTTTGGCTTCGCGTGCAGACCCAGACGACGCAAGAAGACGAACTGGACGTGCTGCTCACCGGGCGTCGAGCAATGCCCGCCGAGGTCGAGAAGGTTGCTTCTGTAATCTCTCGACTTTCAAAATACGGAGCTGTGGCGATCATGTCCTGGCTCGTCGAGGGCGACGGAATCGAACCGGGAGTTTCGGGGCAAATTACCGCTCAACGCTACGTCAATGGCCATAGTGAAGACGATATTCCAGCGGGGCTTTTGCTTGGGGCAATGCCTCAGGCAACCGAGGATTTACTTCTTGGGCGTACGGTTCCCGCAGACTATCCCGATTCGATTCAAGCCGATGGCAAAGGCGGCAAACGAGGCCGTTTCATGTGGTTCAGGAAGCGTTGATAGTGAGAATCGGAGAAGAGCAGAAGAATCGTTTGGCTCAGCGCTTAGCGATGGCTTCTCACAATCGTGAAGATTCGGGTCAGCTCCTGGAAGCAACCGCGCGGGCTCTTCAAAGTGGTGAAGATGGTAGCGCGTCTCAGCTTGAGGCACTGGTTCATGCGTGCGAAAACGAGCGTGTGATTGTCCCGATCCGCGTTGAAGAAGATCCTCGGGTGACAGGGATTCACGCGGGGGAGGCCGGACATGATCCCGTCGGATTTCTTCGCGTTGAAACGGTGGCAGGGCCAGCGATTGCTGCCTTTACCTCCGCGCAGTCACTGGGCGCGTATGACCCGAATGCTCGTCCCATGGCCCTGAGCTTTCGCCGTCTCGCATTGGCTGCATTAGTTGAGAGCGCAGGCAAGGTTATCGTGGATCCTAGCAGTCGCGATATTCTCATCCCGCGCAGTGCAACGAGCGCGCTTGCACAGGGAGATCATTGGCTCCCAGCGTGGAAAGATCAGGAACTACGGGATCTTCTTTTCCGGCAGACACAGGATGAATGCTCATCGATTATTGATCTGAGCGTCGAGTATGCGGGAATGGGCGTATGCAGGGTGAGCCTCGTCATTGATCCGCAAGGACTGGAAGAATCGGATCGTGCGCAGTTGCGCGAAAAGGTCTTGCATGCGATTGACGTTCTGAATTCGAATAAGCGTCTGAGAGCCGTTGCTGATGATATTCAGTGGGTTCCGCGCTGGGGGACAGTAGCCGGATAGGGGCACTACAGGGCGACCATGTGAGAGATTCCATCGCTGTGGCTTGTGAAGGACCTTCGCGTTGAATGGAATCTTTTGCTAAGATTGTTTCGACCAATCGGGGATTTCGCCCCGATCGTGCAAGCGGAGTTTCTCCCACCTTGATTCCCGCCCGGGTGACCGGGTTGCCCACGTAGAGCCAGGGGATCGGGTTAAACGGTAGCATCCGGACGGATGTTGTTGCCGGGATAAGCCTTCGTGCGCACAGTGGCACGGAGGCATTTTTCGTGTCACGGATACGACTGTGGAAGGAGCCACTCATTAGCGAGCCTCGCATCAATGAGCGGATTCGAGTTCCCGAGGTACGTCTCGTGGGACCCGGAGGAGAACAGGTTGGTGTTGTCCGCGTGGAAGACGCACTGCGTCTTGCCGAAGAAGCGGGCCTCGACCTGGTCGAGGTTGCACCCGACGCCAAGCCGCCGGTTGCAAAACTCATGGACTACGGAAAGTACAAGTACGAAGCGGCCCAGAAGGCCCGTGATGCTCGCCGTAACCAGGCGAACACCCAGCTGAAGGAAATCCGTTTCCGACTGAAGATTGATGACCACGATTTCTCGGTGAAGAAGGGACACGTTGAGCGTTTCCTTTCTGCCGGTGACAAGGTCAAGGTCATGATCATGTTCCGCGGTCGTGAGCAGTCACGACCCGAAGCGGGCGTCCGACTCTTGCAGCGTCTGGCTGAAGAGGTGGGAGAACTCGCCACCGTCGAATCTATGCCTCGTCAAGATGGCCGCAACATGACCATGGTTCTTGCGCCTACGAAGCGCAAGTCCGATGCGGTGAACGAGCAGCGTAAGCGTCGTGAAGCCGAGCGTGAAGAACGCCGCGGTAAGCGCGCCGAACGCGCCAGTAAGGACCAAGCTCGTGCGGCCTCGCAAGAGGCTGATGCACAGAAGTAGTGAAGGCAGGGGCTCAGCCCCCGTCCGGAAGAAGAAGGATCAAAATAATGCCGAAGAATAAGACGCATTCCGGTGCAAAGAAGCGTTTCCGTTTGACCGGAAAGGGCAAGATCATGCGCGAGCAGGCAGGCGCACGCCACCTCCTCGAGCACAAGTCCTCCCGCAAGACCCGTCGTCTGGCCACCGATCAGGTTCTGGCCACCGCCGATGTCAAGCGCGTCCGTTCCATGCTGGGCAAGTGACCCGCACCTTCGACAAGGAGATTTAGAAAATGGCACGTGTTAAGCGTTCTGTTAACGCCAAGAAGAAGCGTCGCACCGTACTTGACCAGGCATCCGGCTACCGTGGCCAGCGTTCGCGCATGTACCGCAAGGCCAAGGAACAGGTCACGCACTCATTCGTGTACTCGTACCGTGACCGCAAGGCGAAGAAGGGCGATTTCCGTCGCCTGTGGATCCAGCGCATCAACGCTGCTTCCCGCGCACAAGGCATGACCTACAACCGTTTCATCCAGGGCCTGAACCTGGCAGGCGTTGAGGTCGATCGTCGCATGCTGGCCGAACTGGCCGTCAACGACATTGCCACCTTCAATGCCCTCGTTGAGGTCGCCAAGAAGGCTCTGCCGACAGACGTGAACGCCCCCAAGGCCTGAGCTTTTGGTGAATAACTTTTCTGAACGCCCGTCCATCCTCGATAATCCTCATGCTGAACGCGTGAAGAAAGTCGCGGCTCTGGCCGGGCGTTCGGCGCGTTTCAAGCACGGGAAGATCCTGGTTGAGGGGCCGCAGGCTGTTCGTGAACTGATCCGATATCGTTCATCCTTCGTTGAGGACGTGTATTACTCTGCATCTGCAGCGCGCCTACACAGCGAGCTTATTTCCGAGGCAGCGCAGGCCTGCCGCTGGGTTCATGAAGTCAGTGACGAGGTCTCTGAAGCGTTGAGCCGCGATAGCCAGGGAATTTGCGCAGTTGCACGTACAGAGGCAATTGAGTCCGTCCTTCCCGAAATCCAAAGTGGGGATACTCTGGTTGTCATTGCTCAGGGGAGAGACCCGGGTAATGTTGGCACCATCATACGTACCGCGGATGCGATGGGGGCTCGGGCAATTGTCAGCGTCAAGGGAAGTGTTGATTCTTCCAGTCCAAAGGTCATTCGCTCTTCTGCTGGCTCGGTTTTCCATCTTCCCATCGTCCCCGCTGCGTCTTTTGGCGAGGCCTGCCAGACTTTGCGCGGCATGAATGCTGGAATCCTCGGGACTTCCGGTGCGCAAGGTGCCTACAGCCTGACCTCATTAATGTCGTATGCCGCCTGGGAAAGACGCGGCTGGCTTGCTCAAACCCACGCATGGGTCTTCGGAAACGAGGCACAGGGAATGAGCGATGATGAAATGGCCGCATGCGATGCTCTGGTGATGATTCCGATGAGCGGCCAGGCAGAGTCCCTCAACGTTGCAAGCGCCGCTGCGATGTGCCTCTTTGCGTCGCAGAGCGTTCGCCTAGGCTAGGTCTTCTGCTGGGACGAAGAATCATTCATAAAAGTGCCCGGTGTTTCTTTTGAAACACCGGGCACTTGGTATATGCGAGAGTGAAGGCTACTTGACCTTCTTGATGCGCATGATGAGCCATGCGGCGACCAAAACGACGATAATCGCAACGATGAAAACGACCGTGTAGGCCGAAGTAGGAGTTGTTGTCGTATGAGTGATGTTCTTGACGATGACGACAATTGCAGAGGTCATCAGTGAGCCGATGACCATCGACAGTGTGTTCGCCAGGTTCAAAATTCCTAGGTCTTTACCGGCCTCATCAGGGTTGGGGAGTACCGAAACGTTGAGTGCTTGATCAATTGCGTTGTAAACGCCGTAACCAAGGCCCGCAATTCCAGCAAAGAGGTACATTCCCAACTGAGACTGGAAAACCAACGGCATCGCAGAGCCGATCGCGAACATGACACTGGCGAGGGCAACGGGGAGCTTACGACGGCCGATGTAGTCGGTAATCGGACCCGCGCCTAAAGCCGCGACCAGTGAGACTGCCAGAGTAATCACTGCCATCGAGGCAATGAGCTCCGCCGCAAGTGTGGTTGCATTGGAATTACCTGCGAAGATGTAGTCCTTAGCGATGTAGAGCAGGTAGGTGTTGATCATCCAGTAGCCGCCCATCATCAAGGTGCGGCCAACAAGTGCGTAGTAGAAATCAGGAGCGTTCTTAGGTGGACGGAAAGATTCTAGGATGCGCTTCACCGAGAAGCTCTCATCGGATTCGCCTCGGTTGTCGCCTTCGCGAGGCCAGATAATGACGGTCACTATACCAATAGCGGCGAAGACGGCTGCGCCGAGGAGCCATCCGTGTGTCAGCCCGTTATCGACTTTCAGTAGGCGCGCGCCAACAAGGTTACCGATCGTTTGTCCAGCGGCGATGCCTGCACCGTAGAAGCCCGAGATCGTGCCTCGAACCTCGTCGGGGATACGGTCAGACATTGTTGCCACAAAGGGAGCAAGCATGACGTTGTATCCCAGCTGGGCGGTGCACCACAGCAATAGGATCATCGGGAAGGAGTTCTGGTTCAGTGCAAGCAGGGCCATTGCACCACCAGCAATCAAACCGCCTAGAATGATCCACGGAGTGCGCTTACCGAAGCGAGAACGCGTCAGATCAGAGAAAGTACCGAAAATAACGTTCGCAAGAAGTGCGACTACGGAACCAACGGCGTTGATCGTACCCAGCATCGACTCTTTGCCAGCGGCGTTAATGTTCTCAAGAACGGCCGGTAAAATCACGGAGGTCAACGCAACCCAAGGGATCGCGCAGGCAACCGCGCTCAAGGTAAAACCAACGCTCAAGCGAATGAGCTTGATTCGCTTTGTCCTCGATTGAGGAGTGCTTGTAGCCATGATTGTTTCCTTCGGGGATGACTAGTTGGCAGCGGGAGGATTGGCAAGAAGATCGTCGGTCGTGTGCTCGCCTTGGTCATCAGTCCACGACAGCGAAGCAATAGAACCGGTTTCCGATGGGGCGGCCGGATTGAAGGTGAGCTTTGCGCTCGTGCCGGTGCCTTCCCAGGCCAGCGTCAGCACTTCGCCATCTCGCTGGTAGGAGAAAGCCCCGTCAAAAGCTGTAAGAGTATTACGGAACGCGCACAGCGCATTGAGCGCCTGAACAACTGGACGCTTGAGGTTTTCTTCAACCTCTTCAGCGGTGTAGTAGTGACGGTTGATGTCGCGCCCGACATTGGTGCGCTTGAGCAGTTCCATGTCATTGGCGCCGGCCATTGCACCAACGTAGTAGACCTGGGGGATTCCCGGGAGGAAGAACTGAACTGCACGAGTTGCCAGGTAGTGCTGGTCATTGCAGCCCAATGCCGAGTAGTAGGTCGAGTTGACCTGGTAGAGATCCAGGTTCGAGGCCGCAGCCCCCGTTGCTTCGCGAGATTCTCCTTGGGTATTTGCGTGGATCGTTTCGACGAGGCGGTCAACATCGGGATCGGGAACCAGTCCCTTGAGGGAGCGATCCAGCTGGTCTGAACCGATGTCGATGACGCCGATTCCGTCGTGAGTATCCAAAACGGTCACGGCGTTATTCGGACGCACGTTGATCCAGTGCTCAAGAGCATCGACGCTTCCTGAGAAGATTGAGTGGAGCAAGAGCGGGGGAAGGGCGAAGTCATAGACGCGGTCGACCTTGCTGGCAATGTCGATTTGCTTCTTGTAGTAGGAGTGAACCTCAATAAGGGTTTCGAGGCCCCTCTTTGCGCCCTCTTCCTTGATGCGTTCGATCAGCCTGAAGGTCTTAGGAATCATGAAGCAAGATGTACGCGCTTCCTTCGCCCCGTAGCCTACGGCGTCGAGGCGGATTGAGGAAACATGGCTTGCCCCGAGCTGATCGAGGATTGACATCAGGTATCCCCAGCCCTGGTCAGAATCGGTATCGATGTCAACCTGTTGCGGAGTGAAAGTTGTCCAGACCAGTCGTGTCTTATTGCCCCATGTGTAATGGGTGAGGGGAAGACCGGGGCGAGGGCGATAGATGCCAGCGAGTTCTTCTTCGGTCACGCCTTCGGGGAAGACGCTGGACAAGGTCAGGAACATCGGGGCGAAGGGGCTGTCTTCACCGTTCTTCATGACATCTTGGAACTGTTCTGATTCCCAGGAAACGTGATTGACGATGGTGTCAACCATGATTTCGTGGCTCTTTGATAGTTCTGCAACGTCGTCCCAAGATCCAAGCCTTGGATCAACCTTGGTGTGATCGACGGGGTCAAATCCTGCATCGGCGCCATCAAAGGGAGTGAAGAAAGGGAGAATGTGAACGCCTTCGTACACCCCCGAGAAATGCCGACGCAGTGTTTCCGTCAGCGAGGAAATCGTCTTGCCGCCGAAACGATCGGCGTAGGTGATGAGCTGAACCTTATTTTGCATGGTTTTCCCTATTCTGGTGGTGTGCGATCAACGCACAGGCCTCCTCAAAATGGTGTTCCCAAACACATAACATCTGTGAACACTTTTAGAATAGCGGTTAGTTAACTAAATGCTTCATGAAGTCCACGATCTGCAGCAAGCAAAAAAATGCATTTTTGCTGGAAAACTTCTGGGAAGAGTATCTCTTCATCTCTCAAACCGTCTTTGACCTGCACTTTCAGGGAATGGGGTTGCTCAGGTTGATTCTATGGTGGCTGGGACCAAAGGCAGGGTAGTGGAGAGAAGGTAAAGAAAAAGGCCGAACTCGCAAAGCGAGCTCGGCCGATCTCAGTCTGAATCAGGCAGCGCGAACGACTCGATCAGACTTCAGGCACTTGGTGCACACGTTCAGGCGCTTGGGCGTCCCATCGACCAGGGCGCGAACGCGCTGAATGTTCGGATTCCACCGGCGGTTGGTGCGAACGTGCGAGTGCGACACGCTCTTGCCGAAGCCGGGTCCCTTACCGCACACGTCACAAACGGCAGCCACGATGTTCTCCTCGGTTTTTCTTACACGATTAGTTGTCTTGACCTTGAAGATCAAGAGGCCATTGGTGACAGGTCACCGCAGGCAACTATGACACCTTATCTGATTTCGCCTCAAATAACCAAGTCCACGGGGGAAATATGCGTGTCAGGTGGCACACATGTGTGTGGGCGCGAAACAATGTCATCATCCCCTTCAACCCACAACAGTACGTTATAAGACGTCGATCAAAGGATAAGTGGTGGCTTTAGACTCTGGAGTGCTCGCACGCAGCTTTCGCATTGCAGCAGACGAGATGACAAAGCTTGCGCCTTTTATCGATGACCTCGATGGTGTCGGCGGTGGCGATTGTGATACGGGAACAAACGCCCGAGTCACTTTTGAAGCTCTCGCCCACTCCCTCAGTGGATTTCCCGAAGACGATCCTTTATCTATCGGGCTAGATGTCGCACTCCAAGCCGGAGTACGTGCTTCCTTGGGACACTGCGGAATACTGATCGTCTCCATCTTGCAGTCTTGGCGTGTGGCTCTTGGAGAACAAGAACTCACCCCCATTCGCCTGCGACGTATGCTCGTCGCAACCGCATCTGCCTCCTCGACTATCAACGGTCACACCGCAGCCTTCGATGCGATGATCGCTGAAGCTTCCTCAGAGCTCATGGGACTTGGAGATACTCTGCCAGAAATTCCCGAAGAACTCTCCGCCTTCTGTGCCGCTGCGCAATTTGGCCTCGTCGAGGCCACCAGTGCTTCGACGGGAACAATCGATGCAGGAGCCGCTGTCGTCGCACTCATGCTCAGTGCTCTTGACGCAGCATGTCGCGATGATCTCGGAATGCTCGAGTCTCTTGCCGCGATGCTTGCTGAACTTGCCGGACAAACTGCGAGCCGCGTGCGTCCCAGCACTCCCGCTCCCGATCGCGCCTTCACCGTTGACGTGATTCTTCAAGGAACTCAAGACGATTGCGAGGCGCACTGTCGTCACCTCGATGCTTTAAACGCCCGCTACTCGTGGATCGGTCAGTCTGATCTCTTCGGGCTGGGGGAGTGGCGCTTCCATATTGATACTGCCGCGCCTCTCTCTGTTCGCCCGCACCGAGGACGCACCCTGCGTTTCCATGTCGCCGATGCGCGGCCTGACGAAACAATCGGTATCGATACTTTGGCCGATGGCGTGACGCACCGCGGGATCCGACTCCTCGAGCGCCAACCGATCCGCCGAGTAGAACGCGCTGCAGTAGTGGCGTGCACTCGCATTCCCGGAATGGTTGAAGACCTTGCACTTTGCGGTGCGCACGTGTTCCTCGACCCTCAGCTTGAAGACCTCGAAGCCTTAGTCCAGCCCGCCCGCTGTGCCTCCAGTGGTGTGGAATTGATCGTTCCTAGTGATCGTGACTGTCTTGCTTTGGCGCAGAGGATCAGCGTGTCTTATGAGCGCTTGGGCGCAGAGCCGGAACTGAGCGTTCTTATCGCCTCGTCGCACAATGAATTGGAAGCACTCGCGGTCAGTCGCGCCTGCGCCCCCCTTTTCGTTCCCCAGCCCGGGGGACGGCAAGTGGCTCCAAGGCTTTGCGCGCTTGTTGAAGAAAACGCGCAAAGCGCATTACTCGCCCAGCATTCCAGGCCGATCGAAGCGGATTGGCAAGTCGAGGACATCTCACGTGCTGTTCAAGAACTCATCTCATATGCCCCTTCTCGGTGGGCTCTCCTAGCCGGTAGTGAAGACTCAGGCACTCTTATCGCCGTGCTGCGCCAGCTCTTAGACGGATTAAACCTCGAAGTGAGCGGTGCGGATCTTGAGGTCATCGACGCCTCTCCCCAGGTGCATTCTCTTGTGCAGGCCCTGTCGTGAATCCGCTTGATACCCCGCTGAATCTGCGCCTTCCTGCCAAGCTCGCGAAGAAACTTGAGAAGGCGGGGATCAGTACTGTCGGAGACCTGCTTCTTGAAGCGCCGAGGCGGTACTACCACTGGGGTGCGCTGACCCCCATGCATATTTTGCGCAGCGGCGAAGATGTCACAATCTTGGCGGAAGTCGTCAGCACTCGCCTGATCCCGAATCGCTCGCGGGCAGGAGTACGCCTTGAAGTGCTCCTCACGGATGGCACAAGTCAGATGAGTGCCACCTTCTTTGCTGCAAATCCCTACAAACTCAGCGTTCATGAACGCCTACTTCAACCGGGAGAACACTTTCTTTTCGCCGGGAAGGTCGGATCATATCGCGGGAATCTGCAGCTGGTGCATCCCGAATTCGAGGGAGTCGAAGATGATCAAGATGATGGTTCCCTCCGCGAGAGATCGCACCGTCCGATCCCCATTTATTCCTCTAAAGGTGGCATCACCTCGTGGGTGATCGCCCGAGCGATTGCTGTTCTCCTTGAATCGCTTGATCTCGATTCAATCCCAGACCCTATTCCGGATAGTATCCGCAGACGCTACGATATCGATCCCCTTGGCCGGTCACTCCTCCTTCTTCACCAAGGAACAAGTGACGAAGAAGTGGTACGAGCGAAGAAGAACTTGCGGTGGAGGGAAGCCTTTACCCTCCAGGCTTTTCTTGCGCACAGGCGTCTAGGTAACAATGCGATGCAGGCATGTGTCTCGCCACATTCCTCGCCCGAATTGACCGCCTTCTTGTCCTCTCTTCCCTTTACTCTGACCGATTCCCAAAAGAAAGCGATTGAACATATCGGTGCGGGACTGGCGGATTCTCACCCGATGCAGCGTCTCCTTGAAGGAGACGTCGGTTCTGGGAAAACCGTCGTCGCACTGGCCGCACTTATCCAAGTCGTCGCTGCCGGGCATCAGGGTGCTCTTCTAGCTCCGACCGAAGTTTTAGCTAAGCAGCACGTGGATTCTTTGCGTGCATTGCTTGCCCCTCTTGAAAAGGCCGGTTTTCCAATCGACCTGCGCCTTCTCACGTCCTCGACCCCAGCTCCAGCTAGGCGCGAAATCGAACGCTTGCTTGCCTCTGGGGCACCGCTCATTGTCGTTGGCACCCACGCCTTGCTTTTTGCTCGTAATCTCTTCGCCGACCTCGCTTTGGCAGTGATCGACGAGCAGCATCGTTTTGGTGTCCAACAGCGCGATGCCCTTCGTGAAAGCCGTAGTGATGGCTTGCTGGTCCACCAACTGGTCATGACTGCAACTCCAATCCCAAGAAGCGTCGCCATGACGATTTTCGGCGATCTCGATGTCACCGTCATGAAGGGACTTCCCAAGGGACGTCAGCCCGTTGCCACCTACGTCGTTGATGCGGGAAATGAAGCGTGGATGAGTCGAATGTGGCAGCGCGCTCGTGAGGAAATCGACGGAGGCGGGCGCGTTTATATCGTCTGTCCCCGCATCGACGACTCTGATACGAGCGATGCGCTCCTCGATTCTGAATCTTCTGTTCCCCTGGCCTCGGTTTCCCAAACCCTGCTCGGCCTTTCCAAGATCGAACCCTTACGCGGGATTGGTGCAGCAACTTTGACGGGGCGTGACAGTGGCGAGGACAAAGAAGCCATCATGAGTGCCTTCGCAAGTGGTGAGCGCCCGATTCTTGTGGCTACTACCGTCATCGAGGTCGGAGTCGACGTTCCCGAGGCGACCATGATGATCATCTTGGATGCGCAGCAATTTGGCCTTTCCCAGCTCCATCAATTGCGCGGGCGCGTTGGGCGCTCTTCTCGAGCGAGCGTGTGCATGGCCGTTCATCCCAGCGCGATCACTGATACTTCCGCCAAGCGCCTCGAGGCTTTCGCCTCCACGACAGACGGCTTTGTCCTTGCCGAGGCCGATCTTGCGTTGCGTAGGGAAGGGGATGTTTTGGGATCGGCTCAGTCTGGAAAATCCTCTCGTCTGCGTTTCTTAAGCGTTGTTCGCGACGGGGAGATTATTGAGGAGGCGCGTTCGTGCGCGCAGGAGCTTCTTGCCTCCGATCCTGACCTGAGCGAGCACACCGAGTTACGACAAGCTCTCAATGACGCTTCAAGCGAAGAGCTTGTGTGGATGGAGCGTAGCTAACGTAGTCTTAAACCATGACTCGAATTATTGCTGGCACTTTGAAAGGACGAATCCTCCAGGTTCCTCCTTCAGGGACTCGGCCGACCTCCGAACGCGTGCGTGAGGCAATTTTTTCGCGTCTCGAACACATGGGTGTTATTGAGGAAGCAAGGGTCCTTGATCTGTATGCGGGAAGCGGCGCTTTGGGTTTCGAGGCCATCTCGCGGGGAGCAGCGTCCCTGACCTTAGTGGACTCATCTGCGGCAGCAATTCGCACTTTAAAGAAGAACCTTCCGCTTGCGCCCGAAGCGCTGATCATTGGCGCAGATGCTCTTTCTGCGGTCTCCAATCGCCTGAGTGCTTCATTTGACCTGGTCTTTATTGATCCGCCCTACGATGTGGCAAGCCAGGACATCACTGAACTCTTAAAAGCTCTACTTCCTTTATGTTCTCCAGATGCCTCCATCGTTGTGGAACGATCGACGCGTTCTCCCGAAGTTGAAATTCCAGAGGGATTGATGTGTGAAGACCGCAGGGACTGGGGAGAAACTCGAGTCTTTTTCCTTGCGCCTCCACTTGACGAACAGGACCACGAGAGCGAATGAAAGCCGTTATTCCAGGGAGTTTTGACCCCCTTACAGTGGGACACCTCGACATCATTACGCGCGCTTCGCGCATTGTGGATCACTTGATTGTTGCGGTCGGGGTGAACCCGGCCAAGGCCTCGGCAAGCGAAATGAAATGCCGGCTTGAAAGCGCTAGAGCGGGGGTTGCTCATCTGCCTAATGTTGAGGTCCTCCCGATGCACGGATTGCTTGTTGATTTTTGCGCTGAAAATGATGTCGACGTAGTCGTGAAGGGGATTCGCACCAGTGCGGATATGGACTCCGAGCTGACTCAGGCCGTAACGAATAGGGAAATCGGTGGGGTAGAAACACTGTGGATTCCTACCGATCCGCGCTATCAGCATGTCTCCTCGTCATTAGTGCGTGAACTTTTTGGCTGGGGAATGGATGTTTCTCGGTATGTTCCCTCCTCAGTTTTGACTCTGTGGGGAGAAAATAGAGATGTAGTGTACGCGCATCGAGCAACAGGAGGACACAATGACTGAGACCCACGATGAGCAGGCGGATTCGGCGCAGCAGTGGGAGGACCAGACAGTCTACGGTCCCTCGACCGTCATTGCTGCTTTGGATCGAATCGAAGATCTCCTTGAAGCTGCGCGTGCAGTCCCGCTTTCGGCATCTGTCATGGTTAACCGAGCCGAGCTATTGGATCTTCTTGACCAAGCGCGTGAAGCTCTTCCCGATGATTTGAAGGCTGCGGATGCGGTTGTGGCCGATGCCGACGCCGTGCTGGTGCGCGCTGACTCAGCTGCGGAAACAACTATTGCCGAGGCAAACGCGCGCGCTCGTTCGACAATCGACGAGGCCCGTGAGAAGGCGGACCAGCTGGTCGCCGAGGCTGAAGAGCAAGCGCAGCGTACCCGTGAAAAGGCCGAAGAAGAAGCAGCTCGAGTTCGCGCGCAGGCACAATCGGATGCAGAAAATACGCTGGCCGATGCGAACGCCCAAGCGGAGCGCTTGATCTCAAGCGAAAACATCAAGCAGATGGCCGAGGAACGTGCGCGTGAGATCGTTTCGCAGGCTCGCGCCCAGGAAAAGCAGATGCGTACCGGCGCTGATGAGTACGCCTCGGCTTCGCTCAGCGAGTTGTCCTCGCTGCTCCAAGAACTCCAACGCCGCACCGATGCCGGTCGGCGCGCCATTGCCGAGCGCAATGGTCGTGATTTGACGAATGTGACTTTAGAACATGAGTGAACGTCCTCTAGAAATTTCCCTTCGCGATCTTTCTCGCTCGCCGGGATCAATGCGCGACTATGAGCTGATGTGGGAAGTCCCCGAGGACCTGGGGACCTCCATCATGCGTGTTGCTCCGGGCAGTGAGCTTCCTATTGATGTTGCAATCACCTCGGTTGATGACGGTGTTTTGGTGCGTGTACACGCTGACGTCGACCTTGAAGGTGAATGCGTACGATGCCTTGACGAGGTGCATCGTCACCACAGCGTCGATATTGATGAGCTATTCTTCGAACCCAAAGCTGCCCAGCGCCTTCGCCAGGAAAACGATGAAGAAGCCGATGACTTCCTGACGATCTCGGCGAAAGATACGATCGATATCGAGTCGATTGTGCGCGATGGGATCGTCACTTTGATGGAAGACCGGCCACTGTGCAAGCCCGATTGCCAGGGACTGTGCCCGGGGTGCGGAGAAAAGTGGGAGGATCTGCCCGAAGATCACGAGCACGTCGTGATTGATCCGCGCCTTGCGGGGCTCGCGGGGCTTTTTGATCAGCTCTCGCACCGGGATGAGAACTGATGGCTCGTCGATCTAAACTCCCAGTTCCACCGCGCCCTCAAACTGATACGTTGCTTGAAGAATGGGGGACCCCGGTACGCCAAGATCTCTTGGACCTTGCACTCATCCATCGCTCCTATGCAAACGAGGCAGGGGGCATCGCGCATAACGAGCGTTTGGAGTTCTTGGGAGACTCTGTCCTTTCCATCGTTATCGCCGATGAACTTTTCCATCGTCACCTTGACGTACCAGAATCTGAGCTTTCACGCATGCGTGCCGCAACCGTTTCTCAGGAACCTCTTGCACAAGCTGCAAGACACATTGAGTTGGGGGAGTACATTTACCTTGGTCGCGGGGAAAGCACACACGGAGGACGCGACAAGGACTCGATTCTTTCCGATACCTTTGAAGCTCTTGTCGGAGCAACCTATTTAAGCGTTGGTCTTGAAGGAGCGCGAGAGACCATTTTGCGTCACCTCGGTTTCCTTCTCGTGCACGCAGTCGAACGCGCCGCAGAACAGGACTGGAAGACGACTCTCACCGAGTTTGCCTTCACCCACGATATGGGAGCTGTGACCTACGAAGTGGAGGGCGAAGGCCCCGACCACCAGAGGGTGTTTACCGCGCACGCGCACGTCGCCTCGCGAACTGAGCAGGTTGGCCAGGGCGTCGGATCCTCAAAGAAACATGCTGAAAATGCTGCTGCTGCGGACGCTGTTGCCCGTCTGACCAGGCAGCGCTCGCGGAAGAAAAAAGAAGGAGAAGCCCGTGGCTGAAACAGAAGAAGCAATTGAAACGCCCATCCGCGTCATGATCGTCGATGATCATGAGATCGTTCGCCGAGGTATCGCGGAAATCGTCGATCGTGCAGATGACCTTGAAGTCGTTGCAGAAGCTGGAACGGTCCAAGATGCCCTGCGTCGAGCACAATTGGTCAGTCCCGATGTGATCCTTGTTGATCTTCAACTCCCCGACGGGACCGGGATCGACATCATGGAATCCCTCGGACAGACAAACCCTGAGATCCGTCCGATCGTTCTGACGTCCTTTGATGATGACGAGGCCCTGGCTGAGTCCCTCGCGAAGGGCGCACGCGCCTACGTCCTAAAGACCGTCCGTGGTGCGGAAATCACCGATGTCATTAAGGCTGTTGCGGAGGGACGGATTCTTCTGGATGAACGCACGTTGACGCGTCGACGTGCAGATCACGACGATCCGACGGCTGATCTGACTCCTTCAGAACGCAAAGTTTTGGAGCTGATCGGGGATGGACTGTCGAACCGAGAGATCGGCGCAAAGCTTGGGGTTGCTGAAAAGACCGTCAAGAACCACATCACGTCTTTGCTCTCGAAAATGGGGCTGCAACGCCGCACTCAAGTAGCAGCGTGGGTTGCCGGGCAGCGCGCTGCCGCTTGGCGTAACTGAAAACCCCGTTTAGGACAGGGGGACGCGCCAGGTAATCCTGGTGCCTTTCCCCTCTAAACCTGTCCCCAAAGTGAATGTCCCACCGTTCAGGCGCGCGCGTTCTGCCATGTTTGCAAGTCCTGAATTTCGTGTGTGTTCGGGGTCGATTCCAACCCCGTCGTCTGCAATGGACACTGTGAGGCTTCCTGAGTTCGTGTCTCCGTGAAGGTCAACACTGACAGCTCCAGCCGTTGCGTGAGCATGACGGGCAATGTTTGACAGTCCCTCACGAACGACAGCGACCGCGTCATCACTGCGTGAGTCATCGACCCTGGAATCTACTAATTCCACGAGGCAATCTTCGCTCTCTGCTTGCTCATTGACGGCTTGGCCATCAACGGAGATCAACAGCGAGGGGGCAAAACCCAAAAAAGAACGCGAAAGAGAGGACTCTCGGCGGATACGCTCCACTAGGCCCACATTGGAATCTGGCTCACGCAGGTTGTGGACGATCGCGCGGATCTGGCGCACGGCCTCGTCAATGGAGGCCAAGGAGAGGTCAAGGGCGTGAATGACTTCGCTGACCTCAAGCTGTTCTTCACTGACTTTTTGCTTGGTAGCGTCCAACTGCATTCCCGCAGCAAAGAGCTGTTGAATTGCGAAATCGTGAAGATCCCGACCGATACGGTCGCGCTCATCCAGAAGTGAGGCGACGTCTTCCGCGTGACGCGCTGAAGCAAGTTCCAAAGCAAGAGCAGCTTGAGCAGCGAGGGACTCAGCGAGGGCAAGTTCGGAGTAGTCGAACTCTGGTTTGCCAGGTAGGCGGAGCAAAATGAGGACTCCCGCAGGCTTTCCCCTCCCGCGCAGAGGAGCATATAGCGCAGGGCCGAATTCAGTGAACTCAGGGATACGCATAGTCTGAGCGCGGGCGAGGGAATCAACGATCATGCCGGTTCCCTCATTGAGCACCGACATTGCGCGGCCCTCGGGTGGGAACATTACGCCGAGGAGACGATCCGCGTGATGCCCATCGGTAATTTCCGCAGCCCACGTGTCTTTGACCGAAGGCAGAACGATAATCGCCGTATCTGCTTGCGAAACCTCGCGAACGGTCTGGGCAATCAGAGTAAGGCCTTCTTCTTCATCCGCGCCTTCAAGCATCGAAGTTGTGAGCTGTTGGGAAGCGCGGATCCACCTAGCGCGTCGTCGAGCATCTGCATACAGGTGAGCATTTTCAACAGCAATTCCTGCGGCGGATGCTAGCGTCTGGACGATGCGTAGCGCGCTCAGTCCAAATCCTCCCAGGCGATTAACCAAATACAGGCGGGCGTAGACCTGGCCTTGGAAAGTCACTGAAACGCCGAGGAAATTCTCGAAACCCGGGAGGTTTTCAAGCAGGCTCGGATCGTTCAAAATAACGTAGCCCTCGTCGGTAATACGCTCGACGAGTTCGTCGGGAAGCTGGTCCGGTGAAGCGTTTCCGGCGGGGGCATCACCGAATTCGACGGACATCGTCGTATCGCCCCAGGTGTCCAGAACTGACAATCCTGCGTAGCGCGCACCGGTTAATGCGCACGCGCGTTCGACGAAGTTTTCCAGAATTCGCTGGAGGTCGAGGCTCGAGGTCACATCGAGTGCAGCCTCAAGAAGTCGAGAGTCGGTCCTTTCCGGGCTCATTGGTCCTCCTGACTCAGTGCCCAACGGAAGTGCTCGTTGTTTTGGGCGAGCTGCTCGAAAGTTCCTCGCGCGATGATCTGCGCTGGGCGCTTGCGAGGATCTCCATCGGGATACCCCATCAGGATAATCTCATCGGCCAGTTGAAGAGCACTCAAACGGTGGGTGACGATGAGTAAGCCGCGCTGACGGGTACGTTGTGCCAAAGTGCGCATGAGCGCGTCGGCTGATTGGGGATCCAAATGCTCGCTGGCCTCGTCAATGAGAATGATAGGCGCGGGGGAAGCAAGAGCTCGTGCGACCAAGAGTCTGCGGCGCTCTCCACCGGAAACTCCAGTCGCGCCGGCGCCGATGAGGGTATCGATTCCTTCCGGCAAAGAAGCACACCACTGCTCGAGGCCGACTGCGCTGAGTAAGTCGAGGGCCTGTTGTTTGTCCAGATCCGGGTTTGCGACGCGGAGGTTCTCAAATATGCTTGTCGCGAAAATATGGGCATCTTCAGCGGTTACTTGGAGAACTGATGAGCTCTCCTCGTGGGGAATGTCCAGGAGACTGACATCGTTGAGGGTAAGGCTTCCCTCTCGCGGTGGAATGAGACCCGCAAGAGTGTAGAGAAGTGTTGTTTTCCCGATTCCCGAGGGACCGACAATTGCTATGGACCGTCCACGCTCGACTTTGAGGTTGAGTCCTTCAACAAGTTTGGGGCTATTCGGCCACGCGATCGAGAGGTTTTCAGCACGCAGAAGCGGCGAGCTCACCATTTCTGGCGTGATCGTTTCCTTGTGCTTTCCCGAGGCCGCGTGGGCGCCTTGCGTGGGGTCAGCGGTTTCTTGGCCAGCATTCTTTGCAGATAGAAGAGCCCTGGGCCCGATGAGTTCATCAATGCGCGCTGCTGCCTGTGCAGAACGCACGAGCTGGGCGACAGCGGAATTCATCTGAGAGGATGCTTCGAAAGAAGACAGGGGAGTGAGTGCAATAACGGCTAAAGCCACCGCACTGAGGATCTGAGCGTTGACGCTGGGGATCCCTACGAGCAAGGCTCCGACAACGGCGCATCCCATTGCTGCTCGATCAATGAACTGAGCCCAAGCGGATGCGCGCGCTGCGCCCTTTCGTGAGGACTCAATACGGTCCTCAGCGCGTTCAAGCTCTGCCTGAGCGCGGCCGACTAATCCATTGATCGCCAACTCGTCATAACCGTCAATAACTGTGACAAGGGCAGAACTCAAGGAGCTACGTGCCTCAATACCTTCGACTTGAGCAGCTCGTTGTGCGCGGGCGGTGACAAGAGGAGCGAGCACACCCGAAGCGATAAGACACAATGCCAAGATCACTGCCGCACCCGGTGATAAGAGCGCCAGGACACCGACGGTTCCACAGCCGACAATGACTGCGACCCCGGCCGGAAGAGCTGATTTCACGATAAAGTCGCCGACTTCATCAACATCGGAACCGATGCGTGCAAGAAGGTCTCCGCGACGCAGAGAAGTGACGTGGCTCAGATCTGCCTGCGCAATTTGGTCATAGAGGTGCAGACGAAGGTGATCCATTCCCTCGAGAGCGACTCGATGGGAGACAAGGCGTTGAATGTAACGCAGGAGTGCGCGTGAGACACCGAAGAGGCGCACCGATGTAGCGGCAACGGACAGAACCAGAACAGGGGGCATCTGGGAGGCACGCGCAATAAGCCAAGCAGAAGTGGCACCAAGTGCAATCGAGGAGCCGATGCCCAGACTCGCAAGAAGGAGAGCAGAGACAAAACGCCATTTGTCAACGCGCAGCAAAGAAATAGCCCAGCGCAGGGAGGAACGCTCTTGAGGCGTGAGAATCCGCATGACTACTTGCCTCCTTCCACTTCTTCGAGTTCTTCTTCGTTCATCTGCATGCTGTGGATCTGAATAATCTGATCTGCTGCCTCGATTAACGCCTGCCTGTGCGCGATAGCGATCACCGTTCGACCTTGCCCGCGCAGGGTTTCAATAGCGCGGAGAACAACTTCTTCACTGGCGGCATCGAGGTGCGCGGTTGGCTCATCCAAAATCACGATGGGCGTGGTGGCAAGGAGCGCACGCGTCATGGCAAAACGTTGTCTTTGCCCAACGGATAGGCCAATCCCTCCCTGGCCAATGGGAGTATCCCACCGAAGAGGAAGCGAATCGAGAACGTCGCTGAAAGCACACAGGGAGGCCGCGGCCTCGAGATCATCATTCGAGGCCGGGGGAAGCTGCTCGCGCAAAGTTCCCGGAATCAAAGTGGGGTGTTGCGGAACCCAGGTGATGGTCTTCCACCATTGCTCGCGAGTAAGATCGCGCACATTGATATCTGCGCCCGAGGCCTGAGTGCGTAAACAAATCTCACCGTGATCTGGATCGATGAGCTGCATCAGTGCATAAATCGTGCTGGTCTTTCCTGCGCCCGAAGGCCCAACGACAACATTGAGCCTACCCGGAAGGACAACGGCATTGGCGCAGGCAGGCGCCCACACGCCGCGAGCAGCAATCGAAAGATCGCGGATGACGATTTGTGTCCTCGACCAGTCAATTGAGGCGAGAGTAGAGGGGGACAGTGAATCTTCGTCAGTGACTGCGGACGTTTCGAGGATGTCAAAGGCTCGCTCGGCTGCTGCGACACCGTTCGCGGATGCATGAAATTGCGCACCAACTTGGCGAAGAGGTTCGAATACCTCTGGGGCTAGCATGATGACCGCGAGGCCCGTGAAGAGATCGACGTTCCCGAAAACCATGCGCATACCGACTTCAACGGCGACCAGCGCGACGCATAAGGTGGAGAGGAATTCAAGAACTGCGCCCGAGAGGAAGGCAACGCGCAAAGTCCCCATAGTTGCTCGCGTGTTCGAGGCGGACAGCGCGGCAAGATGCTTTCGAGGGGCACCTTCGCGACCGAGTGCTCGAAGGGTGGGTAATCCGGCAATGAGATCAAGCATCTGCGCGCCGAGCTGTTGCATTGATTCAAGCTTTGCTGAGGATGCATCCTGCGTGAAACGGCCGATTAGCGCCATGAAAATGGGAATTAAAGGAACGACGATCGCTGCGATGAATGCCGACCAAAAATCCAGATAGAGAATCGTGGCCAAAGCGAGGGGAGTGACGGTCGCAGTAAGGACGAGCTGGGGTAGATAATCGACGAAGTAGGGAGAGAGATCACTTAAGCCCCGCGTGAGAAGTGTCGAGGCCTCGCTGCCGTTTGTTGCTCGCCAACGTGGACCCAATTGCGCGATGTGGTCGATGACGCGTGCACGTAACTCGCGGATCGTTCGGTCTGCAGCGCGGTGGCCTAGGGCCTCGCGAATCCCGATGAGGGCTGCCCGGAGTGCAACTATTACGGCGAGGATGCACAAGGGCATGCGCAGTTGTGCAAGAGTTGCCCCAGAAGTGACCGCGGGGGATAGGGCTGCAGAAAGCGCAAGAGTCTGTGCGATCACAAGGAGCGCCGTCAAAATGCCAAGGATCGAAATGACGATGATGTGGCGACGGGCGCTTCGTGCGTATTTGAGCAGTCGAGGGTCCAGGGGGCGCATTCCTCTATTTTCTTTCCTTTGAGGGGGAGATGCTCGCTGAAAAAACTGGTGGCCCCGGTTTCCCGAGGCCACCAGCTCTGCGGGGATCAGCCCGCGAGGAAATTCTGATCCAGTCTGATCTTGTCGAAGATCAAACCGGTGTCCGTTGACACGTCCTTTGTTGAAACGCGTGAACGGAACTTCCAGTAGGACCAAACAGTGTAGGCGAGAACCACTGGGACGAGGCACAAGGCCACGATCGACATAACGATCAGCGTTCCCTGGGTCGAGGATGCCTGCTCGATGGTCAGTGAGTAAGCGGGGTTGATACTCGACTTCATCACCGCGGGAGCCATCGCAGAGAAGATCCACGCGACAGCACCTGCCATTGCAACGCAGGAGAAGAGGAATGCCAATCCTTCACGACGCAGCGCCTTCTGAGAGAAGGCTGCCTGGGCGATCAAGCACAGGGCTGCAACGAGAAGCGGGAGCCATGCGAAGACATTCGTCGAGTATGCGAATTGTCCCCAGATCACCCAGATTGCTGCCAGAGCGGTGGCCGCAACCGAAGCGGGAGCAGCAAATGTATTTGCTCGCTCGCGCAAGTCGCCTTCGGTCTTCAGTGCCAGGAATTGTGCACCGTGTGCCAAGCACAGGGCAACCAGGACGACTCCGCCAAGAAGCGTGTAGGGGGTGAGAAGAGAGAAGAAGCCGCCGGTGAGCTGGTGAACAGCCGTTGCCAAAGATGTAGGAACATCCTCGGGGGCAACCACCGCATTGGTGCCGTGGGCGACAACTTCGATCTTCATTCCCTGAACCAGGTTGGCGAAGGCAACACCGAAGAGGAGCGGAACGAGGAGAGCTGATACTGCGTGGGTACGATCCCAAACGCTGCGCCACTTCTCGGACTTGATCTTCGAACGCCATTCAACTGCGCACACACGCACGATGAGAGCGAGGAGGATCAGGAAGAGTGCCAAGTACATTCCGGAGAACATCGTGGCATACCACTCGGGGAACGCCGCGAAGGTCGCTCCGCCGGCGGTGAGAAGCCAAACTTCATTGCCATCCCAGTGGGGGCCGATGGTGCGCAGCGCCTGAGTGCGCTCGCGATCGTCGCGGGCAAGGAATCCTTGGAGCATTCCAACGCCATAGTCGAAGCCCTCGAGAACCAGGTACATGGTCCACAGGACGGCGATGAGGATAAACCACAAAATACTAAGTGTCATGGGTCTTCCTTTCCTCAGTAACCGAAGGAGAGTGCGCCAGCGGTCGCTTCCTCATCGGATGCGTCCTTGGAGCGGGAGTGGAGGCCTTCGGCGGCGTAGCGCTTCATGAGGATGAACCAAATGACGCCGAGGACTGCATAGACGAGCGTGAAGACAACCATCGAGAAGAGAACCTGCCAAGCAGGGACAGCGCTGGAGACACCAGCGGAAGTCATCATCATGACCGAGCCGATGGGATCGCCGCTTTCAAGTCCTGCGAGGTTAGGAACAACAACCCAAGGCTGGCGTCCCATTTCAGTAAAGATCCAGCCGAAGGACGCAGCCAGGAAGGGCATCGGGATGGAGACAAGCGCGAAAGTTCCCAATGCCTTCGATGCGGAAACCTGTCCCTTGCGCGTTGCCCACAGGCCCCACAGCGCCAAGAGAGCTGAGAAAGCACCCAGGCCGATCATGATTCGGAAGGACCAGAAGGTCACCATCTGCGGGGGACGGAAATCATATTGGGATGCATCGCCATAGGTCTTGACGAAGTCTGCATTCGAGTTCAGGAGTTCGACCATGCGCTTTTGCTCGTCGGCAACGCCCTTGACATTGGCCGAGAAAGAATTGTGCGACATGAAGGCGGCAACGCCGGGAACTTCGATGAACTTGGTGGGCTGAGCACCATCCTCACCCAGCGGGCATTCGCCGAACTGCGCAACGGTGAATGCCGCGCCCTGAGTATCGACACAGACACCTTCTGCAGCTGCCATCTTCATAGGCTGAACCTCGACCAGCTCCTGGCCTTGGAAGTGGCCGGTTGCTGCAGTTCCAATTCCGCCGATCAGGATGACGGCGAGGCCGAAGCGCGCGATCGGGCGCCACATGCGTGCGGCTTCCTTTGCGCCTTCTTCACCGCCGAGGCGCTTTGCGCGAGTCATCCACCAGACGGAAAGACCTGCAACGAAAGTGCCGGCAACGAGCCATGCGGAGGTGATGACGTGGGTGTATTCCCAGACAAGAACCGGGTTGGCGACGACCTTGAGGAAGCCTGCGGCTCCATCCAGTTCTGCGCGTCCGGTTTCGGGGTTGAATCGTGCGCCCACGGGGTGTTGCATCCAGGAGTTTGCTCCGAGGATCCACAGGGCGGAGATCATGGTTCCGATCGATGCCAACCAAATGCAGGCAAGGTGCCAGCCCTTGGAGAGGCGTCCCCAACCGAAGATCCATAATCCCAGGAAGGTTGATTCAAGGAAGAAGGCCAAAAGGGCCTCGACAGCGAGCGGAGCACCGAAGATGTCGCCAACGTAGCGGGAATACTCCGACCAGTTCATGCCGAATTGGAATTCCTGCACGATACCGGTGGCAACGCCGAGGGCGAAGTTGATTAAGAGCAACTTGCCGAAGAAACGGGTTGCCTGAAGCCATTCCTCTTTACCTGTCTTGTGCCACACGGTCTGCATAATTGCGACCAGGAGCGACAGACCGATGGTGAGAGGAACCAAGACGAAGTGGTAAACGGTCAGGATGCCGAATTGCCATCGTCCCAGTGTCAGCGCATCGAGTGCAGCTGGAGCAAAGGTCATGGTCATAGTCCTGTCTCAGGGAAATTGTGTTCAGGGTGTGTCATAAGTTCGTCACAGATGTAACAAAACTTTAACGACGTTGTGTCAACAAATATAGAACGCAACCGTCTAAAATGCTGCTTTTCTGAATAATCAGGGCACTGTGTCGTTTTCTTCAGCGGTGCTATGGATGACGCATTGAGCTCGGCGCGAACCGCCGAATGGCAGCTCAAGCATGCCTGCGCACCCTATGAGACAATAGGGAAGACGAAATGGTTGGAGCGCACTCTCTGATCATCACAGCGCATGTTTCTATGAAAACGCGCATGCCTGTGGTCGCCTCATGCGACTTCGAAGAGACTTCCGCTTAAACGCGTGTAAATACAGACCCAGCAGTGCGAGCTCGGTCAACATACTGACATTGTGAAAGAAGAGGCCATGCCTGAAACGCCAGCAGCAACCCTGCTTTTCCAGGCTCCGACATTCCAGGAACCGACTTTTTCTGCACCGCCAAGTGTGCCCCAGCAAGAAAGTGAAGAAAAACCTCAGCGTCGTTCACGCACCCGCGCGGCGCGAAGTGAAGAAAATGCTGAGGAAGCGACGCCCAAGAAGCGTACACGTACGCGCAAGAAGGTAACTGAGGAGGAAGCTTCCGTCGAACCCGCGCAGACGAAGCGTCGTCGTGCCAAGCGCAAGGAGACAGAAGAAGAAGCTCCGGCCTCGGAAAAAGAAGCGGTAACGCAGGACGCTCAATCTTCGGAAAGCGAAGAAACTGCAGAAGGCGGCGAAGAAACAAGCCGTCGCCGCCGTCGTCGCCGCGTACGCGCATCCGAAGCTCAAGACGTTAACGATGAAGTTCAAGCCCTTAAGGGCTCGACGCGTCTGGAAGCAAAGAAGCAGCGCCGTAAAGAAGGGCGCCGCGAAGGGCGTCGTCATCATCGCATCACCGAGTCCGAGTTTTTGGCTCGACGTGAGTCCGTGAACCGCAAGATGGTCATTCGTGACCAAGGTGGACTCGACCAGATCGCAATCATCGAAGACGACCTCTTGGTTGAACACTATGTTGCGCGCCGTACCCAAAAGACTGCCGTCGGCAATATCTATATGGGACGCGTTCAAAACGTTCTTCCCTCAATGGAAGCTGCCTTCGTTGATATTGGCAAGGGACGCAATGCGGTCCTGTATGCAGGCGAAGTCAACTGGGATGCTGTCGGCTTGGAAGGAAAGCCTCGCCGCATTGAGTCTGCTCTTAAACCGGGCGATCCTGTCCTTGTTCAGGTGACGAAGGATCCCATTGGGCACAAGGGTGCGCGTCTGACCAGCCAAATCACTTTGGCGGGACGCTACCTGGTTTTGATCCCCGGTGGTTCCATGATGGGTATTTCCCGCAAGCTCCCCGAACGTGAGCGCATTCGCTTGAAGAAGATCCTCAAGCAGGTCGTCCCTGACTCTGCGGGCGTGATTGTGCGAACGGCTGCCGAAGGTGCAAGTGAAGACCAGATCCGCGATGACGTTCGTCGTCTGAGCAAGCAGTGGGACGATATTGAGTCCAAGCTTTCCTCGACGAAGAATGCGCCGGTCCTTCTGCGCGGCGAACCGGAACTTGCTGTCCGCGTTGTTCGTGACATCTTCAATGAGGACTTCTCCGAACTCATTATTGAAGGTCATGAGACCTATGAGACGGTGAAATCTTACGTTGATGAGCTTTCGCCCGAGCTTTCTGACCGAGTACACAAGTGGGTCGGAACCGAGGACGCTTTCCACGCCTACCGTGTGGACGAGCAACTTGCCAAGGGAATGGATCGCAAGGTGTGGCTGCCCAGTGGCGGCACCTTGATCATTGACCGAACCGAGGCAATGACGGTTATCGACGTCAATACCGGTAAGTTCATCGGTGCTGGCGGAACTTTGGAAGAAACCGTTACGCGCAACAATCTCGAGGCCGCAGAAGAGATCGTCCGTCAGCTGAGGCTGCGCGATATCGGCGGCATCGTCATCATCGACTTTGTCGATATGGTCTTGGAATCTAACCGAGATTTGGTTTTGCGTCGCCTGGTTGAATGCTTGGGGCGCGATCGGACTCGTCACCAAGTCACCGAGATTACTTCTCTTGGTTTGGTGCAGATGACGCGTAAGCGTGTGGGGGAGGGGCTCGTTGAAGCCTTCTCAACCACCTGCGAGGCGTGCGAAGGTCGCGGCTTCATTGTTCACCAGCATCCCGTTGAGATCCAAGGGGCCGCTGAGGAAGCACCGAAGCGTTCGAAGAAGACTCAAACCCGCGCCCGGGTTGAGGAATCTCCCGAACATGAACGCGCTCGAGAAGCGCTCACTGCGATTGCTGCGGCGACCGTGCGCGATGATTCCTCATCCCACCAGGAATCAGGTGCTCACAGCGAACAACCTTCGGCAAAGGACTCTGATTCCAGTGTTCATGAGGCTGAAGAATCCATGCCGAAGGGTGAGCCCTCAGCGGACGAACAGTCTGGGGTGAACGCCACGTCGGCAAAGCGTCCGCGTCGTTCTCGCCGAGCAACGCGTCCTCAAGTGGAAGAAAGCGCCGAGGTCTCTACGCCTCAGGAAAAGCCTGAGGCGGCACCTGTAGCGCTAAATGCTCCCGCCCAGCTCGCGAATGACTCTGAGCGTGAGGAAAACGGAAGTGCACAGTCGGTGGCTGCCTCGTCGCAGACTCGCGAAAAGCCAGCACGTCCGGGACGAAGCCGCAGGCGTCGTGCAGCAATCGAAGCAAGTGAACCAGTCACGGTTCATCTTGATCTCCCTGAGCCGGCTGCTCCTGTCGCTGCAGTCCAAAGCGTTCATGACATTGTGATCGATGTGCCTGCTCGCTCCGAAGACAGCGCCCCCATTAAGCGCTCTCGGAAGCGTCGGGTTGCTGTTAGTGCGCCCGCCGCACCGGGTGAAGAACAGTAACAGTGCCCAAGCACACACCCAAATTCTGAAAGTTTTCGCTCTAGCGGTTTGCTTGAGAGTCGATTTTCAGCTAAATTTGATCGTCGGCGCAACGAGCGCCAACGGGCTTAGTGTTTCTTGAAGAGGAACGTTGTTCGAACGTGGAAGCCAAGTCCGTCCAAGTTTTCGAGAAGAGATGAGCTTCAACGTGGTCTACGCGATCGTCAAGGCCGGCGGCCGGCAGGAAAAGGTGTCCGTCGGTGACGTCGTCGTCGTCGACAAGCTGGCAGATGAAATTGGTGCCAGCATCGAACTCCAGCCTTTGATGCTGGTCGATGGCGATGCAATCACCGTCGAGCCCAGCGCACTGGAGAAGGTCACGGTCAAGGCAGAGGTTGTTGACTCTGCTAAGGGCCCGAAGATCTCCATTATTAAGTACAAGAACAAGACCGGTTACCGTAAGCGTCAGGGCCACCGCCAGAAGCTCTCGGTTATTAAGATCACTGAGATCGCCTGAACCGTTCGATATAGAAAGTAGACGTCGAGATGGCACATAAGAAGGGCCTTGGCTCCTCCCGCAACGGCCGCGACTCGAACGCCCAGCGACTGGGCGTCAAGCGTTACGGCGGCCAGCTGGTCAACGCCGGCGAAATCATCGTTCGTCAGCGCGGCACCCACTTCCACCCCGGTGAGGGCGTTGGTCGTGGCAAGGACGACACCCTCTTCGCGCTGCGCGCGGGTGCGGTTGAGTTCGCAACCCGTCGTGACCGTAGGGTTGTCAACATCGTTGAGCCGGTCTCTGCCTGAGACCGACCGCTGATTGGGGGCGTCCGGCACAAGGCCGGATGCCCCTTTTCACTATCCTGATTCGCGCTGGTGCGCACTGGCCAAGACGGGGGACACCACAGTGGCAAGCTTTGTCGATCGAGTAACGATTTTCGCCCAGGGAGGCAACGGCGGCCACGGCGTCGCCTCGGTCAAGCGCGAGAAATTTAAGCCCCTGGGCGGCCCTGATGGTGGTAACGGTGGTAACGGCGGCTCCGTCATCCTCGAGGTAGACCCGCAGGTGACCACTCTTCTGACCTATCACCGCAATCCCCACCAGCGAGCGGAAAACGGTACTCAAGGCATGGGCGACTTCCGTCAAGGAAGGAACGGCGCGGATACAATCCTCCCGGTTCCAGACGGCACTGTCGTCAAGTCAAAGCGCGGTGAGCTCCTTGCTGACCTCACCGGCGCGGGAAGTCGATTCGTTATTGCCGAAGGCGGCCGAGGAGGCCTGGGCAATGCGGCGCTCGCCTCGAAAAAGCGTAAGGCTCCCGGGTTCGCGCTCCTTGGAGAGCCAGGGGAAGAACACAATGTCGTTCTTGAACTCAAGTCTGTTGCCGATGTTGCCCTTGTCGGCTACCCCTCGGCAGGTAAATCCTCACTGATTGCAGCGATGTCCGCCGCGCGCCCCAAGATTGCCGACTATCCTTTCACGACGCTTGTTCCCAATCTTGGGGTCGTTCAAGCAGGGGATTCTCGCTACACCGTTGCCGACGTTCCAGGACTCATTCCCGGGGCTTCCAGCGGTAAGGGGCTGGGATTGGACTTCTTGCGTCATATCGAACGCTGCGCCGTGATTGTGCACATTCTCGATACCGCAACTTTTGAAGTCGATCGCGATCCCGTCTCTGACCTGCGCACAATTGAAGCCGAACTGGCCGCATACGAGGGTGATCTGGGCGAAATTGAGGGCTATGTTCCCCTCATGCAGCGCCCCCGCGTCATCGTCCTCAACAAGATCGATATTCCCGATGGTCGCGATCTTGTCGATATCGTTCGCCCGGATCTCGAGGTTTTCGGCTGGCCAATCTTCACGGTTTCCGCAGTGACCCATGAGGGCCTTAAAGAACTTTCTTTCGCGCTTGCTTCCCTTGTTGACGAGCACCGCGCCAGGCTGCCCCAGATTGAATCTGCACGTCAGGTTCTGCGGCCTCGTCCGGTGGGAAGCAAGGACGAAATCACGGTGCGCGCGGTTGAGCATGCCGGTGAACTCGTCTACCAGATTCGTGGAACCAAGCCCGAACGCTGGGTGGTGCAAACCGACTTCTCCAACGACGAGGCCGTGGGCTACCTTGCCGATCGCCTTGCGGGAGCAGGGGTTGAAGATCAGCTCATGAAGGCGGGCGCTCACGCCGGCGATACCGTCGTCATCGGTCGCCTCGACGGGGGAGTGATTTTTGATTGGGAGCCCACGCTGACGACCGGACCGGAACTACTCGGACAGCGAGGCACTGATCTCAGGCTTGATCGCAACGAGCGCCGCACGACCGCCCAGCGTCGTGAGCGTTACCGCGAAATGATGGACGCGAAGTCTGCAGCACGAGAGGAACTGTGGACCGAGCGCTCGACTGGCGTATGGACTGATCCGGAGGATGAGCGCTAAATGACTCCAAGGCACATCGCGGTGCAGCAGGCACGCCGAATTGTTGTCAAAATTGGTTCTTCTTCGCTGACCCGTGAGGATGGCGGACTTGACCTCAATCGAATCGATTCTGTCGCCAGACTTGTTTCTGCCAAAGCGCGGCGAGGCTGTGAGATTCTGATCGTCTCTTCGGGCGCTGTTGCAGCGGGCCTTGAGCCTCTTGGACTCTCCTCGCGTCCTAAGGACCTAGCAAGCGTCCAGGCGGCCGCGGCAATGGGCCAGGGGTATCTCATGGCGCGTTGGTCATCCGCATTCCAAGCTCACCACCTCCACGTCGCGCAGATTTTGCTCACCGCAGCCGACGTCATGCAGCGCGAGCACTATACGAATGCAATGTCTGCACTCGATAAACTCCTTGCTTTTGGGGTCGTGCCAATCATCAATGAAAATGACGCGGTCACGACTCGTGAAGTGCGTTTCGGTGATAATGACCGGCTTGCGGCATACGTGGCGCAGATGGTTGGTGCGGATGTCTTGGTCTTGCTGACAGACGTTGACGGACTGTATACAGCACCTCCCTCGCAGCCCGGGGCTCGTTTGATCACCGAGGTTAACGCGACCGATGAACTTGGTGGAATCGACGTGCGCGGAGCCGGTTCCAGCGTGGGGACAGGCGGAATGGCGACAAAGCTCCATGCAGCCTCCATGGCCCAGCACGGAGGGATCGGCGTGATCCTCACCAGCGCAGATCGTTTGAACGAGGTTCTTGACGGACAAACGGTGGGTACGTGGTTTGAACCCACGAGAAACCGTCCCGCCTCGCGCACCTTGTGGATCGCCCACGTTGCTCCCTCTGCGGGGCAGATACTGATTGACGCCGGCGCACGCCGCGCGATTACCCGGGGAAAGAAGTCTCTTCTCCCCGCGGGTATTACTGACGTTCTTGGGGTCTTCTCGGCGGGAGAAGTCATCGATATTGTTGATGACAGTGGATTGATTGCTCGAGGGATCTCCCGCTACGACTCAGATAGCTTGGCCAAGCTCATGGGCCATAAGCAGGAAGAAAAACAGAAGGAACATATGCGTCCGGCTGTTCACCGCGACGATCTTGCCGTTCTTGTTCAGGAGTAAAGGTGAGTAACGAACTGGATATTTTTGAGCTGACCGATCGTGCACGCCGCGCGCAGCGCAAACTTGCCACCTCGACAAGTGCGCAGCGTAACGCACTATTGCGTGCAATTTCTGCTGCTCTGATCGCTGAGGCAGAAGAGATCCTTGAATCGAATGCACGCGATTGTGAGCGCGCGCTCGACAAGGGGATGGCTGCAGGCCTCGTTGATCGTCTGCGACTTGATGACTCTCGCGTGCACTCCATCGCACAATCCGTTCTTGACGTCGTTGGCCTTGAAGATCCGGTTGGAACAATTATTCGTGGGGGATGCACCGAAGATGGTTTGCGTGTCTCCCAGATCCGTGTTCCGATGGGCGTTGTCGGCATGATCTACGAGGCGCGTCCCAATGTGACCGTCGATGCTTCGATCTTGGCCCTCAAATCAGGTAACGCCGTGATCCTTCGCGGTGGAAGCGCTGCGCTTTCGACAAACGAGACCCTCGTCAAGGTCATTCGTCGGGCAATTGAGTCATGCGGATTCTCGGCCGACTTGGTCCAGACCGTTGACTCCTGGGGACGTGAGGGTGCGCGTGCGATGATGCGCGCACGCGGTGGCATTGACGTTCTTATTCCCCGAGGCGGCGGGGGCCTGATCCGCGCTGTTGTCGAAGAATCCACCGTCCCCGTCATTGAAACGGGAACTGGAAACTGTCACGTCTATGTTGATAGCGGCGCTGACGTTCAAGCTGCGCTGGCCATCATCATGAACGCGAAAACCCAACGAGTCGGCGTCTGTAACGCTGCAGAAACACTTCTGGTGCACCGTGATATGGTCTCTTCGTTCCTCCCTCTTGCTCTTGAAGAACTCACTGCTGCGGGCGTCACGATTCACGCTGACAAGGCTACCCGTGAGTGCGCGGCTTTGGGTGATTTAGTCAGTTCGCAGCTGATCTGCGCTGCAACGGAAGAAGACTGGGCAACAGAGTACCTTTCGATGGATTTGGCCGTACGCGTTGTTGATTCGATCGAAGAAGCAGTTGAGCATATTCGCACATACTCTTCCGGTCATACCGAGGCGATCTGCACTCCCTCACTGAAGGCAGCGCACTTCTTCCGCTCCAACGTTGATAGTGCGGCTGTTGCGATCAACGCCTCGACACGTTTCACCGATGGCGGTCAGCTGGGATTGGGCGCCGAGATCGGCATCTCCACCCAAAAGCTTCACGCGCGAGGCCCAATGGGATTGGCTGAGCTGACAACCAGCCAGTGGATTATTGAAGGTGACGGAGCGGTACGAAAGTAAAGGGAGGGGAGTATGCCAACTCTGGACGCGGCCTCGGGAAAAATCCGACGCTCAATCGGGATCATGGGCGGCACTTTTGATCCCATCCACCACGGGCACCTCGTGGCTGCATCCGAGGTTATGGATGTCTTCCAACTCGATGAGGTCATTTTTGTCCCCACCGCAATGCAGCCCTTCAAAGCGGGGAGGAGGGTTACTCCCGCGGAACATCGCTATTTGATGACGGTAATTGCAACCGCATCGAACCCGCGTTTCTCGGTCTCCCGGGTCGATATCGACCGCGGTGGAACGACCTACACGATCGATACTTTGCGTGATCTCAAAGGTATCTATCCGGATGCAGATTTCTACTTCATTACGGGAGCAGATGCTCTGACGCAGATCGTTCAGTGGAAGGACGTTGATTCCCTCTTCGAAATGGCCCATTTCATTGGGGTGACGCGGCCCGGGCACGTCCTTGATGCGAAGAAACTCCCCGCATCCTCCGTGTCTTTGCTGGAAGTTCCGGCAATGGCGATTTCCTCGACAGACTGTAGAAGGCGCGTCGAGCGGAATAAACCGGTGTGGTACCTCGTCCCCGATGGCGTCGTTCAATACATCAATAAGTACCGTCTGTATCGTGCCGAGCGCTAAAGTGCGATGCACCCGCCGGCCGTCGGCGCTCTCGGTGGCTCGCGAGACCAGATAATGGCAGACTGAAAGAAACGAAAGGATAACTGTGGACGTTCAAAGCGACGATCTCATCACAAGTGCGCTTCGAGGCGCTGCCAATAAGCTTGCCCAGGATCCTGTGTTGATTGATGTCTCCCAGCGTCTCGGGATCGCAGAGTCGTTCTTGGTGGTCTCTGCCCCTTCGTCGCGTCAAGTTCGCGCGATTGCCGAAGAAATCATGGATGAGATCGGGCGCGACTGGCACGTCGTTCCCAAACGCATTGAAGGACGCAGCGAGGGAACATGGGTTCTGGCCGATTATGGCGATGTTGTGATCCACGTGATGAGCCAAGAAGATCGCGAGTTCTACGCCCTTGAGAGGCTGTGGGCTGATCAAAGGATCACTCATCTAGAACTTCCCGATGTGGCTCCCGGTGCAGTGCGACCGGTTATGACTCCCGCACAAGTGATTAAGGGGATTGAAGAGTGAGCACCAAGGAAACTGAAGTTTCTGCCGAGGCCGTGGCTGGTTATTCGCGCATCAGTGGCGCCCGTCGGATCGTCTTTCTCCGTCACGGACAAACCGATTACAACGTCGAGCACCGCTTTCAAGGGATCATTGATATCCCGCTCAATAGTATTGGGCACGAGCAGGCACTCGAAGGCGGACGAGTTTTGGCAAAGCGCCTCGCTGGGGGTGGCCGTATTGGCGGTTTGAATGCTGATTACGTGTCTGCCTCGGAAGTGAGGATTGTGTCTTCGCCCTTGGAACGCGCCTTGAATACCGCTCAAGCCTTGGCGCGCGAACTTGATGCTCTCGGTGTTGAGGTGGGGGAGATCGCGATCGATAAGCGACTTCTTGAACGCTCCTACGGTGTTTTCGAAGGATTGGATTTCGACCAGATTGCAGAGCAATACCCGCAGTGGCTGCTTGAATGGCGCCAGACGGGGGAGAGTGCTGGCGCTGGGGTTGAACCCGGTGGCGTTGTGGGAGATCGCGTTCGCGAGGCCGTGCTTGAACACGCTGCATCTGTTCCTCAAGGCGGTACTTTGGTTGCGGTTTCTCACGGTGCAGCTATTGCCCGTGGTGTGATGTCCACGATCGGTCTAGATCCTCGAGACTTCGACTGTATTCGCGGTGTCGATAATGTGCACTGGTCTGAACTTGTCCTTGCTGGCGGAGGCGGTTCGGGGGCATCTGGCGCTGCACGTTGGCGCTTGGCCTCGCACAACGTTGGGGCTGCCCCGGAGGTCTTCGGAGCTTAACTGAACGGGGCAAATGTGTCAGCTCGCACAGCTCCTTAATTTTGCCTCAAGCGACTTCGTCCGCTATTCTTAACAGGTCCGAGCGAGAGATCGCAACGACCTTGGGGCTATGGCGCAGTTGGTAGCGCGCTTCCATGGCATGGAAGAGGTCAGGGGTTCGAATCCCCTTAGCTCCACAATCTCCGCCACAATCCTGAGGATCTCAGTGATTGTGGCGCTTTTCTTTTATTGTCGCAATGCGCGTGTGAATACGTGCGTGAATATACGCGTCCTGGATGAATCCAGAGTTCTTCGGAAAAGGGCATCAGAAAATCTGCTTCCCGAATGAAAACGTATGCAGATTACAATTTGGTGAAGCTTTGGGGGACAAGTCCCTATTTGTTGACGAGATTGTCGCAAATGCTGTACTCTCTCCGGTGTGGAAACGTATCCACAACTCCGAACTGTGCATAGACAACATATTGCAACGGAAGGCTCAATGATGCGCGCACGCTACGCTGCTCTCCCCGCCGCACTCCTGGCACTTTCTCTCGCCGCCTGCTCTGCCCCCGAAGGCCAGAGCACCCAGGGAGGCTCCGCCTCGGCAGATACCCTGAACATTGCCTGCTCCCAGCAGGAAGATTTCTGCCAGGCGATCGTCGCCGCCTACACCAGGGAAACCGGTCAGAAGGCCACCTACGTTCGCCTGGGTGCCGGCGAAGTCCTCGCCCGCCTCGAAACCAACCCCGGTGAATTCGACGTCTGGTCCGGCGGCCAGGCCGAAAACCACCTCGTCGCCAACGACAAGGGCAAGATCGAAAAGTACGTCTCGAAGAATGCCTCCGCACTGCCCTCGCAGTACAACAACGCCGAAGGCATCTGGTCCGGCTTCTACACCGACTCCATTGCGTTCTGCTCCAACAAGAAGGAAGTCGAACGCATCGGCGCACAGGCTCCCACCTCCTGGCAGGACCTGCTCAAGCCCGAATTCAAGGGGCGCATTGCCATGCCGCACCCTGCCACCGCAGGCGTTGGCTACATGGCCATGTACACCGTCGCCACCCTGAACAACGGCGACCAGGAGAAGACCGTTTCCTACTTCAAGGAACTGGTTCCCAACATCATGCAGTTCTCCAAGTCCGCAGCAACCGGTACTGAACAGGCCGGACGCGGTGAGGTGGCCGTTGCCATCGCTCTCGACTCCGACTGCGAAAAGGCCAACAAGGCCGGATATTCCGACCTGGTCACCACCTACCCCTCGGAAGGCACCGGCTACGAAGTGGGCGCAGTCTCCGTCCTCGCGGGTGCACGCAACCCCGAAGGCGCCAAGGCCTTCATGGACTGGTTGCTGACCACCAAGGCTCAGGATCTCTACGCGGACGTCCCCTCCTTCGCAGCACCTACCCTGCCCGACGCCAAGGTCGGTCCGAACGTCCCCAAGCAGGACGTCGTGAAGCACGTGGACTGGGATGTACGCAAGGCAGCTGACTCTCGCGCCAACTACATCGGCATCTTCGAAAGCCAGATCGCCGGAGCAAGCTCCGCCAAGTGAGACCACGGGGTGCGCGAGAACCCACTGAGGAACTCGCGCACCCCGTGTGCGTCTCTCCTGCCGTTTTCATTGGAGACAAGCTATGAGCATTCCACAGCTGCGTAAAGGTCGGCAGCTCGACATCCCCGTCGCCCTCATCACCACGGTGGCCATTATCGGGCTGATTCTCCTCCTGGGAATCCCCGTTGCTAAACTCATCGGTATCGGCGTGTCCGAACGCGGGCTGGCATCTATCACCCAATCCTTCGGCGCCAACGTCGACACCCTGGTGAACACCCTGGTGCTGGGACTGTGCGTCGGAATTGTCGGAACCTTCATCGGATTCGTCACCGCATTCGCCCAAGTGTTCCTCACCTTCCCCGGGAAGAAGCTCCTGCACTGGGTGACCCTCCTGCCCACGATTTCCCCGCCCTTTGCGACGGCCACCGCCATCATCACCCTGTTCGGTAAGCGCGGCATCATCACCTACGGAATCTTCGGCATCGAGAACAACATCTACGGCCTGGTGGGTCTGGTCATTGTGCTCTCCCTGACCTTCGCGCCCGTGGCCTACCTTAATATCCGCGGCATGATGGAAAACTTCGACAACTCCCTGTTCGAAGCATCCGCCACCCTCGGAGCGCAGCCGCTGAGTACCCTGGTGAAAGTCACCATCCCCATGGTGGTTCCCGCAATGCTGGCCTCCTTCCTTGTGCTTTTTGTTGAAGGCATCGCTGACCTGGCAAACCCCCTGGTACTGGGCGGTGACTTCCGAGTCCTGGCCAGTCAGATTTACTTTGCCGTCGCAGGAAGCGGTGACATCGCAAGTGCCGCAGGAATTGCCCTGGTGCTGCTCCTGCCCGCACTCACGGTGTTCGCCGTTCAGAAATACTGGTCGAACCGTAAGTCTGTGATCACCGTGACCGGTAAGCCCGTGGGCTCCCTCAAAGAGGTCACTGCGTCCAGCGTCAAGATCCCCATGCTCATCCCCGTCTACGGGTGGATCGTCTTCGTCATCGTCGTCTACATGACGCTCTTCGTGGGGAGCTTCGTCAAGATCCTCGGCGTTGACAACACCTTCACGATGGAACACTTCTGGTACGTCCAGCGCCTGGGATCCTCCGCAATTGTCACAACGCTGTCGATGACCCTGGTCGCCGCTCCGATCGCAGCCGTCATGGCGCTGATTATTGCGTGGCTGGTCGTCCGCAAGTTCCCGAAGATCGGTAAAATCTTGGATTTCTGGGGCATGCTCGGTATAGCAATCCCCGGCACCGTCCTCGGTCTGGGATTCGCCCTGGCCTACTCCAACCCCACGTGGCTGTTCGGCAAACAGATTCTGCCCACTCTGGCAGGTGGCTTGGCCGTCGGAAGCGGCGCCATCGCCATCATCCTGGTCTACATTGCGCGCGCCATCCCCACCGGCCAGCAGGCCTGTATTTCCGCGCTCAAACAGATCAACCCGCAGGTGGAAGAAGCCGCGCGATCCCTGGGAGCCAGCCAGGTGTCTACCCTGGTGAAAGTGACACTTCCGCTGGTGCGTTCCGGCATCGTCACCGCCGTCACCTACGGCATCACCAAGTCCATGACCATGATCACCGCGATCATCTTCATTACGACGCCTCAAACCAAGGTGATGACCTCCCAGATCTTGGACGAGGTTGATGCCGGGCGTTTCGGCCACGCCTTCGCCTACTGCACCTTCCTCATCGGCCTCGTGCTCATCATCTTGATGATCGCCAACCTTCTTATTAACCGACTGAATCGCTCCACCAGGACGGTAGTGAAATGACGACTGAACACCACACGCAGGCAGGCGCACTCCAGCTGCGCTCTGTCACCAAAATCTACGATGCCAAGCAGGGGCAGCACCGAGCTGTTGACAGCATCAACCTCGACATTGAGGCCGGAAAATTCGTAACCTTCCTGGGACCGTCCGGCTGTGGGAAGACCACGACCCTGCGTATGATCGCCGGATTTGAGGACGTTACGGAAGGCGAAATCACCCTGGACGGCCAGTCCCTGGTGTCTGTCCCGCCCGAAAAGCGCCCCATGTCGATGGTGTTCCAGTCCTACGCGCTCTTTCCACACCTGACGGTGAAAGACAACGTGGGATTCGGCCTGAACTACCAGAAGCTCCCCGCCGCAGAACGTGAGCAGCGGATCGCTGACGGTCTGGCGCTCATGGGGATCGAACAGTACGCTCACCGCTACCCGCATCAGCTGTCCGGAGGCCAGCAGCAGCGCGTTGCCCTGGCGCGAGCACTCGTCATGGAACCGAAGATCATCCTCTTCGACGAACCCCTCTCGAACCTGGATGCGCGCCTGCGTCTGCGCATGCGCAGCGAAATCCGTGCACTCCAACAGCGTCTGGGACTTACCGCGATCTTCGTGACCCACGACCAGTCCGAGGCTCTCACCATGTCCGACATGATCGTGGTGATGAGCGCGGGCACCATCGAGCAGGTCGGGGAGCCGCGTGAAATCTACCATCGCCCGGTGAACCGCTTCGTGGCCTCCTTCATGGGAACTGCATCCTTCGTGGCCGGCACGGTCAGTGAGGTACGAGGCGACCGCTACCTGGTGGCCACCCCGCTGGGTGATCTGGACACCGCGGGAGTCCCCGGACTTGGTGTTGGCGATCACGTGGAGTTGGTCGTCCGAGCAGAAAACACCGCGGTCGGCCTGGATGCACCCGGGAACGAGCAGGCAGGGGAGGGCAGCGACGTGGTTCTGGAAGCCACAGTGCGCTCCGCAGCCTTCGACGGCTCGGTCAACACCTACGTCCTGGACACCGCGGCGGGCACCCTCGAAGGCCGTTCTCACGGCATGAATGAACTTCATGCTGCCGGAGAGAAGGTCACCTGTGTGATCTCGCGCGAGTCCCTATGGGTGATTCCCGCGGATTCCTCGGAGAAATAAAGGTCGGAACCATGCGACGCTTTTTTGATCGTGAGGATACGCGGTGGCGCCGAGGAAATGGTGCGCTCCACTTCTACCTCGCGCCCCCCGAGGATTCCCCCCTGTGGGACTTGGTGCGCGAGGCGGAAAAACCCCTGTCAGCGCTCCCACAGATCGGTATCCAACCGCCGGAGTGCATCCACGTGACGGTGCAACGCCTCGATCTGTATCGAGACGAGATCAGTGACGCCCAATGGGAGAAACTGCGCTCGCAGATGGATCGCCGCATGGCGCAGATCGACCCCTTCACGTTGACCTTCGCTCCGACGGCCGTCCAGGAATGGGCAGTGGAAGTGATTTCCCCAGAGAACCCCTCATTTACGAGGCTGATCGACGCTGTGCGTGACAGCATCGTTGACGCGGGGCTGGGGGAGGCGCTCACGGATCCGCCGTTCGGCCCTCATTTCAGCCTGGCCTATGCGGTTGCGGGGACGAGTAGCGAAGAGGATCGGGCGCTTGCTGATGCTCTTCACGCTTTGAAAACCGACAATTCGATGGAGTGCTCACAGATCGCTCTTGTCGAAGTCGATCAAGACCAAGAGGCCGGTATTTTTTCCTTCCGTCCTCTGTATACTTGGACGGTCGGAACCCCGCGCTGACGTCGGGGAATACCCACCACTCACTGAAAGACGGATGTTCGAGGATGCCCAGAAAGAAACGAGCCAGCATCATTGATGTGGCTCAAGCAGCGGGAGTGTCGCAGGCGACTGCCAGCCGCGCACTTTCTGGGCATCCCGCCGTCAGTTCCCAAGCGCGCGTCGCTGTGCGCCAAGCTGCCGCCCGCCTCGGATATGTGCGAAACCTCGGTGCTGCTGGGATCGCCAGTTCCAGCACCACCACTGTCGGCCTTTTGGTGCGCAACATTGGACACAGCTTCTATGGGAAAGTTGCAGAAGAACTCCAAGCGCACACCGACGAACTCGGGTTAGAACTGCTGATTACCGCCGGAGGTGACAGCGAAGAAGGCCAGATGCAGGCCATTAACAACCTCGTGGGACACGGGGTGGGCGTGGTTATCGTTGCTTCTGGTCGAGTATCGAACGAGGCCATGCAGTATGCGGCTTCCTTCGTCCCGCTCATTACTATCGGCTGTGGGGAAACCCGCCCTGAATTTGATTCTGTGCGCATCGATCCCGCGTATGAAGCGATGCTGGCGCAAAAAGTTGTGGCCTATGGACACCGGAAAGTTGCTGTCACCGCCACCAGCCACCCCCTCGCGGCCACCCTGCATGCCCGTACCGCAACCTTCATTACCCAGCTGGTTGTCGACGGCGTCCAGCCACATATCGTGACGTCTCACAGCGACTACGGTGAGGATCTTTTCGACGGCGTTGACCGGGCGATTGATGCCGGGTGTACTGCGGTCATTGCGGGAAGTGATCTGATTGCGGTGAAAATTTTGGAACACTTGGCGTCGCGAGGGATTGCCTGCCCGGAGCAGGTGTCGGTGACGGGCTTTGACGCGACCGGTCCGTATTCTTCACCGCTTTTGAACCTGACGACGGTTGCACAACCGGTGCGTGAATTGGCGAGGCAGACCGTGCTGCTCGCGCAGGAACGCCTAGCCGGTTCCGAGGCGCGCAACGCCTCGATCCTGGTGCCCGGAGAGTTCATCGAAGGAGGAACTCTGGGGAGCCCTCCTGAGGTCAAATAGGGATCTTTTCTCGTGAAAACGGACTGTGGGTGGAGGGGATCTATAGCTTTCTCCTCCACCCACAGACGTCGCTAGCGAACAATCACTCGATCAATATCAGGAGCCCATGGGGTGTTCCCTGAGATGGTCGCAGTATTTGTACCGGAGTGGAGTTCGACTGGGATATCAACGGTTCGGACGATTTCCCATCCGCTGGGCTGCCCGTCATTTCCTTTTCCGGAACGTGGAGGTGTCACCACAATATCGCGGTCGTTGACGCGTAGCAGGAAAGAGCGAGGATCTTCAGAGAGGTATCCGACTGACAGTGTGTAAATTCCTGCCCGGTCTACCGAGATATTCGGAAAAGTGATTGCGCCGTTACTTCCCAGATTTCCTACTTTGCGACCGCCTGAACAGCCGGGGCACGGGGAGATCGATGCCTGCCCGGACGTATGAGACAACTCGGCTTCAAATAACGTTCCCGTGTGATCTTCGCAGGGGAGAGGAGTGCGGGAAATATGAATGCTGATACCGCCATGACGAAGCATGCGCAGATCAAGTGAGTCCCGTGAGGTTACTCGCTGGATGTTTGAGCATCCAGCGGATTTTTGTATGAGAAAAGAGTTTAAACGCGCATGCGTGGAGATAAGAAGTCGTCACTGGGAGTAGTCGCTGAATAAAGCAGGAGGGGAGTCGGATTGAATCCGACTCCCCTCAAACTGTAGGTGAGCGACGCTCAGTGCACGTCGAGTGCTTCCTCAGCCGCTGCCTCGTCAGTGGCAGGAGCACTATCTGTGCGCGAAACCATGCCGCTTGTCCAACGGTACAGCGCGAAGATTGAACCGAAGAAGAAAACGGCACCAATGAAGGTCGCTGGCGTTGCGAAGGAATCGCCCAGAACGGCAAGCGGTTCTTCGCTTCCTGTGGCGCCAACAATGCCTGCGTAGATCACGCCAAAGAGGCTTTCGCCGACGATCAGGCCGGTTGCCAAGAGCGTGCCCATACGGCGTGCGCGCTCGGGATCCTTGCGCTTTGCGGACCAACGGTCGTAGAAGAAACCGATGACGCCGCCAACGGGGATCAGAATCGTCAAAGAAGCGGGGAGGTACATGCCCATGCCGACCGCGAGAGGCGGAAGAGCAAAGCGGCCCTTCGAGCTCAGCTTGAGAAGCTCATCGACGATGATGATACCCACGCCGATGATTGCTCCCAGACCCAAGAGGCTCCAGTCTTGAGTGCCGCCCACGACGCCTTGAGCCAGCGAAGAAATCAGAGAGGCCTGCGGGGCTGCAAGTGCATCTTGACCTGCTCCAGGAGCTCCCTGGAAACCGAAAGCGTTCTGCATGAGGTTCAAGACCGGAGGAATGATGAGAGCACCGAAAACAACACCGATGACCAGAGCCACCTGCTGCTTCCACGGAGTGGCGTTTACCAGCTGACCGGTCTTGAGGTCCTGCAGGTTATCATTCGAGATCGTCGCAATACAGAAGACAATCGCGGCGGTAAAGAGGGTGTAGGCGATGAGGGCAGTGGTTTCCGCGCTGGAAGAACCGTGTCCGTGAACGGCAACGATTGCCAGAGCGGTCAAGACTACGACCAAAATACCCACGCCTGAAACGGGGCTATTTGACGAGCCGATGAGGCCGGCCATGTAACCGCACACTGCGGCGACCAAGAGTCCTGCGAGCAGAGTGAAGATCACAGAAACAGCGATGAGCATCGCTGTATTGTGAGCAATCTCGGTGCCGTGGGTGAAGATCCATAGCAAACCGCCCACGGGAATCATCGACAGAACAATCACCAGCGCGACGATCGTAATCGGAATATCGCGTTCAGTCTGGTCGAGTTCGCCGCCCGCGTGACGGGTGCGAGAAGAACGCATGGCGTCACGGATTCCCTTGATGATGGGGGAGATGATCTTGACCAGGGTCCAGATTGCGGCAACAGCCATAACGCCGGCACCGATGTAACGCACTTGGCTGGAAAAGACTGTACCGACGACGTCAGACAGTGGTGAACCGTCAAGCTGCCCGACACTGAAGTAGGGGATCAAGATGAAGAAACTGACGAACATGCCGATGAGCATGGCAATGCCGACAGTCAATCCCACCAGGTGACCGACGCCGATCAGTGCCAGCGAGAGCGAGGTACCAATCGAGGTTGCACCTGCACCTACACGGAAGGTTGCTGACAGTGATGAGGCCGCAACCTTCATGTAGGACAGCAAGGACATTGCGGCAGAGCAGATTGCCCCCCAAATAATTGCGCGCAAACCAAGGCTGTTGTCGGCTGACTTCTCGTGGGAGTCGCCAACCTTGAGGATTTCTGCTCCGGCAACACCTTCGGGGTAGGGAAGGTCCGAACCTGTAACCAATGCGCGGCGCAAGGGGATCGAGTACATAACACCCAAGATGCCGCCGACCGCGCAGACGGCCATTGTCGTCCAGTAGGGGAATCCGCTCCACCAGCCGACAATCACCAGACCGGGGAGGATGAAGATTACTGCGGAAAGCGTTCCGGCAGCGGAAGCAATTGTTTGGACAATGTTGTTCTCTTGGATAGTGTGATCCGAGAAAAATCGTAGAATTGCCATGGAAATGACGGCTGCCGGGATGGAGGTTGCGAAAGTCAATCCAACTTTCAATCCTAGGTAGACGTTCGCGGCGGTGAAAACCAAAGTAATAATTCCACCGATGACAATTCCTCGGAAGGTCAATTCCTTAAGTGACGAGCGTGAGCTCGTTGCGGGCGTAGACACGTGAATCCTTTCCGTGTGCTGACGCATCGGCCGCACCCTGCGGTCATATGTGTCGGTCCTTGTAGTGATTGACAGTCTAAGCGCCTTATGAAAATCCCGTTCAATGTATGGTCGCAATTTGGGAAAATCTGCTGACCAGAGTCGAAAATGAAGTGAAGAACACAGAAAAATAATGACAGCGCAGCAAAAATCATATTCACGTGCCGCGGTTTCAACTTCCCTGGCATTCGTCGGCATTCTCGCCATGAGTTTAACTATGCGCTCTGGGGCGACCTCAACCGGGCCGCTTCTGTCTACGATCTCTCAGGCCTATTCGGCTCGAGAGGGTGCCCTTGGAGTCCTCTCTGCTCTTCCCTGCCTTGTCTTCGCTGGTGTTGGACTTCTCGCTGTTCCCCTCTCAAAGCGTTGGGGGATGAGCGCTGTGCTGACTACGGGCACTGCACTCAGTGGCCTCGGCTTGCTTGTGCGTCCCTGGGCGGGCAACTTTACGCTCTTTTGTCTTCTGAGCGTCGTTGCGCTCATCGGCCCAGCCCTTGCGAACGTCCTTGTCCCTGCATGGATTAAATTCCACGAGGCCGGACGACGAACGCTACTCATCACCACATACGGAACGGTCCTGCTGATCGGAGGAGCGGCAGGTTCTGCGTTCGCCGTGCCGCTTTCTGGTCATGATGGCCAGCTCTGGCGGTCTTCACTGGCGAGTTGGGCGATTTTTGCTGTTATCGCAGGGGCAATTTGGATCAAGATCAGCGGTCTTGTTCGTCGAGATTCTCCCGATGGAGGCACCCGAAGCGCGGAAACTTCCTCCTCTAATGCGACCAAGCGGCGCCCGATCTATCACTCGAGGACGGCAATTGCCTTGGTCCTCGGATTCGGACTTCAAGCATTGAACGCTTATGTTCAATTTGCATTTCTCCCGCAAATTTTGATGAATGCCGGCTACTCTGCTGGATTTGCGTCCATCATGACAGCTCTTGTGAATTTGTGGGCAGTCCTTGGTGGCCTGGTCATTCCCTTCATGATTGACCACATGGGGACGCATATCCCGTGGCTTTCCATTATTTTCGGTCTGCTGACATTCGTCGGCTGGATCGGTTTGGTGCTGGTACCCGGGTCTTTCGCATTTCTCTGGGTGTCCTTGTTGGCAATCGGGGGATTCACCTTTCCCCTAATCATCGCCCTCATTCCTGCCCGGTCTCGCGACGCAGCTGTGACGGCCGAACTTTCAGCCTTGGTGCAACCCATTGGCTACGTGATTGCTGCCCTTGGCCCTATCGGTTTCGGTATTCTCCTCCAATCCCTCGGAAGTGAGACTATTCCTTTGTTGGCGATGGCGCTCACAGGTCTACTCATGGGAGTGACAACCTACGTCGGATCTGGAACGGGAATAATCGATGATGAACTTGCCGTAGTCGGCGAGTAGATTCACTTCACGAACAGAGGGTGGGCGTCGTCGTCGCCTGTGAATACAAAAATTGGGGGCTGCCGAAGTGGCAGCCCCCAATTGATGAATCCTGTATCAGACGTCAGCCGCCTGGGCGCCGAGCATGCGCTCGGTCGTCGAAATCTGCTCGCGCAGGAGTCGAATCAAAGCAGCGGATGCATCCTGGTGCGACTGAATCCAACGCGTTCCCTGTGCAACCAGATCAAGGCCGTCCACGTAGCCGGCGAGAGCCTTCGGGAACATCAAAGTGACGATGTCCTCTGCAATGTGGAAGGTGTGATCTCTCCAGATCTGCTGGAGGGAATCGAAGTAATCGGCAACGACAGGAACGTACATTTCGGGAGCCGTACGAGCCTGTGCCCAGAATCCGGAGACCATTGCCCAACGGGTATCGTTCGGGATTGAGGTATCGCGAAGGACCGCGTCCCAGACCTGCTGCTTGACAGAAACGTCGCCGACCGCGGCACGCGCAGCCGCCGCCTTTTGATGACCGGTCATCGTGTCGTCTTCCGCTTCAAGGGCTGCAATCTCTGCCTCGCCGGCAAAACCACCCCGGACAAGCGCGGTGAGCAGTGTCCAACGCAGGTCGACGTCGAGGTCGAGTCCCATGAGGGTTTCGGTACCCTCGTACAGGCCGCGCACTGCCGCGAAGTGCTCGGGGAGAATTGCGCAGTGCGCGAGCTCGCGGACGAAGAGCTGTTGCTCGTCGGAGTGGGCACTGGCGGTGCGCGCCATGATCAGCAGCGCCGAGGCAACGCGCTCTTGCAGTGCACGACGACGCGCGGGTGCAACGTAGGTTTCGAGTGCCTGCTCGAGGTGGCGCAGGTACAGTCGCAGCATGGTTGCGTTGCGCTCTGCGGGCAGGGCACTGAGGAGGAGTATCAGGTAATCGCGCGCAGGCATTTCGCCATCGCGGGTCATGTCCCAAGCTGACGCCAAGATCACGCCGCGAGTCAAAGAATCCTCAAAGCGAGCGATGTTGCGGATTGCAAAATCCAAAGACTGCGCATCCAGACGAACCTTCGCGTATGCCAAGTCCTGATCGTTAATCAGAATGAGATCGGGGCGCGCGATGCCAGTTGCCTCGGAGACAACGGTCGAGGAACCATCGACGTCGAGTTCTTGGCTGAAGACGCGCTCGATCGATCCATCCTCTGCCTGGCTGTATCCCGAAACAATGAGGCGGTGGGGGCGCAGTGACGAGCCCTCGGAGAAAGGCTCCTGAATGACCTTGAGCTGGGTGATGGCGCCGTTGTCATAGACGTCGATCTGCGGACGCAGCGAGGTGATGCCGGCTTCTTCAAGCCACACGCGCGACCACTGCTTGAGATCTCGACCCGATGCCTTTTCCAGCTCGCCCAAGAGGTCTGCCAGAGTTGCGTTCGAGTAGGAATGCTTCGTCAGGTATTCATGCAGGCCGGCAAAGAAGTGCTCACGACCGACGTATGTGACCAGCTGACGCAGGACAGAGGCGCCCTTCGCATAGGTAATGCCATCGAAGTTCACTTCAACATCGGCAAGATCTCGGATCTCGGCGGTGATCGGGTGAGTAGTCGGAAGCTGATCCTGGTTCATGCCCCAGTCCTTGCGGAGCATGAAGCCGGTCCAGCCTTCGGTGTATTCGGTGGCCTCTGCAAGAGCCAAGTGGCTCATGAACTCAGCAAAGGATTCGTTGAGCCACAGGTCATTCCACCACTTCATGGTAACCAAGTCACCAAACCACATGTGAGCGAGCTCGTGGAGGATCGTATTCGCACGAGCTTCAAGGTCAGCGGTTGTGGGACGAGTACGGAAGATGTACTGATCACGGAAAGTGACGCAGCCAGCGTTTTCCATTGCGCCCGCGTTGTACTCGGGAACGAAGATCTGGTCGTAGGTCTTGAAGGGGTAAGGAATACCGTAAGCATCCTCAAAGAAAGTGAATCCCGCACGCGTGATATCCAAGATCCGATCGGAATCCAGAGAATCAAGCAACGATGCACGGCACCAAACACCCAGAGGAATCGTGCGACCATCGCTGGAAACCAGTGAGTCAGTCACGCCCTGGTAGGGACCGGCGATAATCGCGGTGATGTAGGTCGAGATGCGTTCGGTCTCTTCGAAACGGTAGGTCCACGCAGACTCGTTCATCTCAGGTTCAGGAGTCGCCGAGTTCGAGAAGACCTTCCATCCGGCGGGCACCGTTACCGTGAAGGTGAAGGTCGCCTTCAGATCGGGCTGCTCGAATGTCGTGAACACGCGACGAGCATCCGGAACTTCGAACTGGGAGTAGCAGTAGGCCTGCGAGTCAGCGGGGTCGACGAAGCGGTGGAGGCCCTCACCGGTGTGCATGTACTGGCAGTCAGCCTCGACCGTCAGGGTATTGTGTGCAGCGAGTTGCGGAAGGGCAATGCGGTGATCTTGGTGGATGAGCGGATCCAGATGCTCACCGTTGAGGACAATCGAGTGAACATTGTTCGACACCAAGTCCGCGAAGGTTGTTTCTCCTTCAGTCGCGCTGAATGTCACGGTTGTGCGCGAAAAGAAGTCCTTGTCTCCGCGCGTGAGGTCGAGTTTGACGTCATAGTGATCTACGCAGATCACGTCTGCGCGCTGGATGGCTTCCTCGCGCGTCAGGTTCAGGCCAGGCATTGCTCACCTTCCGATTGTGTTGACGATCAGGACGCGCGGATGCGCGTAAACGTCTTAATTTTTGCATGTTTGCCCTTGTGGCGCGAACCTTGCCGCGCCACAAGGGCAATTGTTGTATCGAATTGAAACCTTGGTTGTCCTGGCTACCAGATATGGACGCGCTCTTCGGGGGCGATCCACAGATCATCACCGGGGGCCACATCGTAGGCCTCGGCGAAGGGGTCCATATTCGCAACAATCTGATTGCAGCGGAATTCTGCGGGGGAGTGAGGATCGATACTCAAGAGCTGTTTGGCATACTCGCGGCGGATCGCCGTCCTCCAACCGCGAGCCCACGCGGTGAAGAAACGCTGAGCTGCGTTTTGCCCGTCGATTTCAGGGGCAGATTGCGGGGTGAGTCCCTTCTGCGCAAGGCGAGCAACATAGGCCTGCCATGCGATGGAAAGCCCCGCCAAGTCACCGATGTTCTCGCCCAGAGTGAGTGCTCCGTTGACATGGAGCGGGGGTTCTTCCCCTTGGAGATCCCGTGGGGTAAGCGCGTCGTATTGATCAACGAGGCGCTTGGTGCGTTCCTCGAAACGCTCCCGATCCTCATCGGTCCACCAATTCTCCAAGTTACCTTCCGCATCGAAGCGTGAGCCTTGGTCGTCAAAACCGTGCCCGATCTCGTGCCCGATCACTGCGCCGATTGCGCCGAAGTTCGAAGCATCATCTGCATTCGGATCAAAGAATGGTGCTTGCAAGATTGCAGCGGGGAAGACGATTTCGTTCATCGTCGGGTCGTAGTAGGCATTGACGGTCTGAGGCCTCATGTGCCATTCGCTTCGATCGACGGGGCCACCGAGTTTATCCCAGCGGCGCTGAACGTGGAAGCGGGTTGCTGCCTCGACGGTATCGACCAGAGAGTCTGAATCGAAGTGCAAGGATGAGTAGTCAATCCATTGGTCGGGGTAGCCGATCTTGGGAGTAAAGGTACTGAGCTTCTTTAATGCTTGAGCGCGGGTTTCTTCGCCCATCCACTCGCAGTGGGTGAGTGCTTGCTCATAAGCGTCGAGAAGGCTGCGGACGAGGCCGTCCATGATTTCTTTATTGGCGGGCGGGAAATGGCGGGAGACCCAAATTTCGCCCATGGCCTCGCCAAGGAGAGAAGAGACCAAGGAAAGGCCGCGCTTCCAGCGAGGGCGCAGTTCCTGGGTTCCTGAAAGAGTTCGTCCGTGGAATTCGAAGGAGGCATTGACGAAATCTTCGGAGAGCAAAGAGGCATACTCGTCGATGAGGGAGTGCTCCATCCACATCTTGAGGACTTCAAGATCGGTGTTATGCCACAGCTGAGCGGCACCCTCAAAAAACTCCGGATGCGACACGTTGAGTGTCTCGACCTTTTCCAAGGGAAGCTTGGCGGCCTTCGCCCACAGGTCCCACGGGAACAAGGGGTAATTTTCACGCAACTCATTCCAGGTCATGGGGTGGTCAGCTAAGAGCGGATCGCGGTTTGACACTGCATCGCGATGGAAAGAGGCAACTTGTGTTTCGAACTCGCGCACAGCACGCGCGTGAGACATGGCGTCTTCTTCATTGAGGCCGACCAGAGTAAAAAGCTTGGCGACGTAGGCTTCCCAGGCTTCGAGAACTTCGCGATGCTGTTCTTCGCGGTAGTAGGCCTCGTCTGGCAGAGAGATACCGCCTTGGTACAAGTCGAGCATGTGCTGACTTGAATTGTGTGCGTCGGTGCCGACGTAGCTTCCGAAGAGGCCAGCGATTCCCTCGTAGCGGAAGGTTCCCATAAGTGCCCCGAGTTCGTCACGGCTCGCTACTGCTCGCAGACGTGTGAGCTTGTCAGTGATGGGGGAGAATCCTGCTTGGTTGGCAGCGTCTTCATCCATAAATATTCCGTATAAATGGGCGATAAGTTCCCCGTTGTGACCGGGAACTTTACCGGCAGCTGCTTCCTCTGCGATTGCTTTTTCCCACAGCTCAGATTGATCAAGGAGCTCATGGAAGGTTCCGTGTATGGGGCGATCGGCCGGAATTTCGTGGGTTGCGAGCCACTCGCCGTTGGTGTAGCGGTAGAAGTCGTCCTGTGGACGGTAAGTCTGCTCTTCAGTCATAAAGACACTGTACGTTGCGGCTCCTATGCGGCGCACGCCCGATTTCTTAGGAAGACCTAAGTTTGCTGTGAATGATTACAGGCTTCAATGAGTAATGTGCACATATGTGCAACACGCCTTGGGAAGATGTGCAGAGGCCCCAAAAGGGTCATAATTAATAAGGAAACAATCAGAAACTCTCTAAGGAACAACGTAACACTATGAGGACGATGGAGACTGATGTCGTAGTCATCGGTGGTGGCTCGACCGGTGCCGGCGTTGTCCGCGATGTTGCAATGCGCGGATTCCGTGCCATTCTTCTTGACCGGGCCGATATGGCTCAAGGAACTTCTGGCCGCTACCACGGATTGCTCCACTCAGGCGCACGCTACATTGCCTCCGACCCTGAATCGGCAACCGAATGCGCGGAAGAAAATGCAATCGTTTCCCGCATCAATGCTGATGCCGTGGAGAAGACTGGCGGTCTCTTCGTGACCACCTCGGTCGACGATGAAGACTATGCCGATGAGTTCATCGCTCGCGCCAGAGCCGCTCATGTTCCTGCAGAAGAGATTTCTCCCGCCGAGGCGCTTCGTCGCGAGCCTCGACTTGATCCGGGACTCAAGCGCGCATTCGCAGTACAAGACGGAACCGTCGACGGCTGGCGGATGGTCTGGGGCGCAGCGCGCTCGGCCATTGCCTATGGAGCGCAGATCCTCACCTACACCCGTGCAACCGGAATTCAACGCAGCCAGAACCGTATCGAAGCGGTCTTCGCGCGCGATGAACGATCGGGCGAAGATATCCGAATTGACTGTTCCTTTGTCTTGAACTGCGGCGGTCCCTGGGCCGGACAAATCGCGGCGCTTGCGGACTGCCATGGAGTGGAAGTCGTTCCCGGTGCGGGAATCATGATCGCCATGAATCATCGTCTTTCGCACAGTGTCATCAACCGCTGCATTTGGCCCGCTGATGGCGACATCTTGGTTCCCGTCCACCCCGTTTGCATTATCGGAACGACCGACTTGCGTGCGGAAGACCCCGACAAGCTGCCCATTCTTGCCGACCAAGTCCAGCAGATGCTTGACGCGGGAGAAACCCTGATTCCTGGCTTCCGAAAGTCTCGTGCCCTCCATGCGTGGGCGGGAGCTCGCCCGCTCATCAAAGACACTCGCGTCTCCGAATCAGATACCCGTCACATGGCCCGAGGAATGCACATCGTCGATCACCTGAGTCGCGATGGCGTTGATGGCATCTTGACCATTGCCGGCGGTAAGCTCACGACCTACCGATTGATGGCAGAACGCATCGTCGACATCATGTGTCAGCAGTTGGGGGAGGAGCGGCCCTGCCGTACCGCCGACGAAGTTGTTCCCGAGGCAGAAGGACACTCCAACTACTACATCGGCCACCGCCTCGACGATGTTGAACACCATGGCGAGTCGCCCTCCGGCCAAGAGATCATCTGCGAATGCGAACTGGTCACCCGTGAAATGCTCGAACGCACAATGGACGTTCTTCCCGGCGGGCAACTCGATGACGTGCGCCGTCAAGTTCGCCTCGGAATGGGGCCCTGCCAGGGAGGTTATTGTTCCCAACGCAGCGCGGGGATTGCCCATGAACGCGGTGACATCGACGCGCCTCGGACAAATGAACTGCTTCGCCTCTTCCTCAAGAACCGCTGGATCGGACTGTGGCCCATTCTCTTCGGTAAACAAGCCCGTCAGGCTGCTCTGGACAACTGGATCCACGAAGGAACCCTAGACGTCGAGCACCTGCCGACCGCTCCCGACGCGATTCCTCATGAATGCGCGTACTGGGACGCTGTCGAAAGTGGGGAAGAAGCCCTGGAAGATGGAGAAGAAAAGGAAGGACTCACCCATGCGTGACGCAGTCGTTATCGGAGCGGGCCTTGCCGGTCTTGCTGCCAGCATCCGACTGGCGCAGCGCGGGGCTCAGGTCACTCTTGTCACCAAGGGAATCGGTGGCCTCCAACTGGGGCAGGGGACAATCGACGCTTTGGGGTACGCCCCTGAATTCGTTGAGCGCCCGCTAGAGGCAATCACACAGCTCGCCGCCGATCACCCTACTCACCCCTACGCACGCCTCGGGGCGTCATACGTTGAGCAATCGCTTGAGTGGATTCGTGAACTTCTTGGACCCGAGCGCCTCCTTGGCTCGGCCGATACGAATGTCCGTATTCCAACAGCGCTTGGCGCGCTGCGTCCGACCGCCTTGTTCCAGCCTTCGATGCAAGCCGGTATCCCCGTCGGGCAAAGCTATGTGATCGTTGGTTTCAAGCGTCTGAAGGACTTTTACCCCTCCCTTGCCGCCGAGAACATGTGTCTTCAAAAAGACGCCAACGGGCAAGCGATTGTGGCGCGTTCAGCCTATGTTGATCTTGATATTCGCGGGCAAGAACGCGACACAACCGGTACGAACTTTGCGCGCGCGTTGGACCATAAGGAGACCCGCGAACGCCTTGTCGCACTTCTGAAAGAAGTTGTGCGACCCGGAGAAACCGTTGGCCTTCCTGCCGTTCTTGGTCTGAACGATCCGGGCGCTTGGCGCGACATCCAAGACATGCTCGGCCAGCCCGTCTTTGAAATTGTTCTTCAGCCGCCCTCGGTCCCCGGCATGCACCTGAACCAAGAACTCACCGAGATCGCTAAAGCAAACTGCCGCGTGATGCTGGGATCGTCCCTGGTTTCATACGAGGTCGAAGACCAGCAGGTGCAATCCGTGACCATCTCGACCGCTGGGCACGCCCGCACGATCCCGACCAAGTCCATGATCCTCGCCGCGGGAGGGTTCGAATCGGGAGCACTCGAGATCGATTCATACGGCCACGTGAGGGACACGGTCATGGGTCTTCCGTTGACAGGCGTTGATACGAGCTTGCTCAATGGCGACTTCTGGGGCAGTGAACAGCCTCTCTTCAAGGTTGGCTTTGAAGTCGACGACAAGATGCGCGTGTGCACTCCGGGAGCAGGTCCCGTCTACTCCAACGTTTATGCGGCTGGGGGGAATCTGGCTGGTTCAACGCGCTGGAAGGAAAAGTCGGGCGATGGTATCGCTCTGGCAAGTGCGCTGCGCGCAGCCGATTCTATTGTGGAGGTTCTTCAATGAGTCTGGAAATTGTCCCCGGCATCGAAGAAGCCGATGTTTTGGGGCTCGAAGGTGATGACTTCGGTCTTCGTGCTTCCCTCGACGCCTGCGTGAAGTGCACGATCTGTGAAACGCAATGCCCCGTCATGCGCGTGACCGATCTTTTCGCTGGTCCGAAGTACTCCGGTCCACAAGCAGAACGCTACCGCCAAGAAGGTCAGTTCGTTGATCACTCGATCGACTACTGCTCCTCGTGCGGTACATGCTCTTTGGTGTGTCCTCAGGGCGTGAAGGTCACCGAAATGATTCACCACGCGCGAACCGACATGAAGAAGAAGCAGGGAATCCCGCTTCGCGATCAGCTCATTGGACGCACGGGCCTGATTGGCAGCGTCATGACACCCTTCGCTCCCATCGCCAACTGGGCGCTGGATGTTAAGCCGATTCGCGTTGCTATGGAAAAGATCATTGGCGTTCACCGCAATGCCCCCATGCCTCGTGCCTATGGTCGCACTTTTGAAAGCTGGTTCAAGAAGCACACTCCGCTTCCCAACTCCGGTACGAAGGGACAAGTGATCTTCTTCCACGGATGCGCAGGACAGTACTTTGAGGTCGAGACCTCCATCCACTCCGTGCTGGTACTTGAACACTTGGGCTACGAAGTCCTTGTTCCACCGCATGGATGCTGTGGTTTGGCTCTGCAGTCAAACGGTCTTTACGACGAATCACGTAAGTATGTTTCGCGTCTGACCCATGACCTGCGTAAGGCGAATCGGGACGCGCCGATTATCTCCTCCTCTGGTTCGTGTGGTGGAATGCTTCGCCATGAGGCTCACGACATCTTGGAAATGGATACCCCTGAACTTGAAGATGTTGCCTCGCGTACCTGGGACATTTGTGAGTTCCTCATCGACCTCTACGATCGCGGCGAGCTCGACATGAATATGGAACGCATCGACGTGACCATTCCCTACCACGCGCCCTGCCAGCTCAAATCGCAAGGTTTGGGGATGCCTGCGGTAGAACTCATGAGTTTGATCCCCGGGGTGACAGTGAAGGAATCACAACAGCCTTGCTGTGGCATTGCCGGAACCTATGGAATGAAGAAAGAGAAGTATGCGATCGCCCAGGCGGTGGGAGCTCCGGTTTTCGACTTCGTCAAGCAGGTTAATGTTGAACTCGCGGCCTGTGACACCGAAACCTGTCGCTGGCAGATTCGCACGGCAACCGGTGCGAATGTTGTTCACCCAATCTGGCTGATTCACAAGGCCTACGGTCTACCCGAAGGCTGAAATGAAAGAGAATATCCCCGGATGCGCAGATGACGACGCGCGCCCGGGGATATTACTGTTGCACCATGAGTATCTCTCGTCGCGTCGTTGTCACCGGAGCTTCCAGCGGAATTGGAGAAGCCACCGCCCGTCTTTTGGCAAAGCGGGGGTGGAACGTTGTTGTTGTGGCCCGGCGCCGCGAACGCCTCGAGGCCCTCGCTGGCGAGATTGGTTGTGAGTATTGGGCGGCGGACCTCACCGACCAAGCGCAGGTGGAGGAAATGGCCGCGCATGTCCTAGATGGCGGCCCCATCGACGCTCTCGTGAACAACGCGGGTGGGGCCATTGGCGTTGATCGGGTCGCAGATGCAGATCCCGCCAGGTGGAGTGCGATGTTCGAGCGCAATGTCCTCACGGCCTTGCACTGCACGCGCGCATTTCTCCCGTCGATGCGCGAGCGGGGAGGCGACCTCGTCTTCCTGACGTCAACAGCCGCCCACGACACGTACCCGGGAGGTGGCGGCTACGTTGCCGCCAAGCACGCCGAGCGCATCATTGCCAATACCTTGCGTCAGGAGCTGGTGGGTGAACCCGTTCGTGTGATCGAAATTGCCCCGGGTATGGTGCGTACTGAAGAGTTTTCTCTCAACCGCCTAGGCTCTCAGGAAGCTGCCGACCGCGTGTATGAGGGGGTTGCTGAGCCCCTCGTCGCCGAGGATATCGCCGAGGCGATCGTGTGGACCCTGGAGCGGCCGCGTCACGTCAACATCGATTCGATGATCGTGCGCCCGGTTGCGCAGGCGACGAATACTCTTGTGTCTAGAACTGTGCCCGAGGTTTAGAACAGACGCGCCGGTAGCGATTGTTCCCTTGACTTTTGGTTATGCGCGTAGCGTGGCGAAGGCACTCACGCTTGCAACTCCGATCAAGAGAACAATGAACGCCCATGCGAGTGCGGTAGAACTTACCCGACGGATAAGCTTTGCCCCGAGGATGCCTCCGCACATCGAGGCCGCAGCGAAGCAAGCGACCATCACCCCGGCCTCGGCGCTGATATCCAAAGTTCCCCCCAGCGCGCGCGAAGCCAAGCCGAAAAGCGCCGTGATGAGCATGATCAACAGAGATGTCGCTGATGCTTTCTTCATCGGGTAACGCAGAACAAGGTGAAGCGCAGGAACGATAGCGAAACCTCCACCTACACCAAAGAAACCGGTGAGAAAACCGGTCACGCTGGCTAAGAGAACCACTAAGACTGCCTTGTTCAGTGTCGAAGCAAGCGAGCGTGGGGAATCTCCAGGCGGGGCCTCGTCAATTGATGAAGGGGACGCATCAGCGCGTGCGCGCAACTGTCTATGCACCATAAAAATCGCAACAAACGCCAAAAGAACGCAAAACTCCAGCATGAGCATTCGTGCTGATACCAGAGGGTTGAGCGCGGAGCCTCCCCAGGTACCGACGATCCCCGCGAAAGCGAAAAGGGTTCCTTGCTTCCAATCAACGTGACCACTGGAAGCACGAGTAATGAGCGAAACACAAGCGGTCGCACCCACGATGATCAGGGATAAAGTCGCAGCTTGATGGGGGTTTTGACCCAGGAGATATACCAAGACGGGGACCGATAAAATACCGCCACCTGCGCCGAGCGCTCCGACAACGATGCCGATCAACACGCCAATGAGCGTGGCTTCAATGAGCACGATGTTCCTCCTTGGGCGGGATAAGGACTCCCAATGATTGAGCGACCAGGGGATTCATAATTTCTTGAGCGCTTCGTCCACGCGAAATCAAGAAAGCCATTGCGCGAAGTGCGGGCAGTGCGTGCGCGTAAAAGCTCTTATAGCCCTGACACAGATAGTTGTGGTCGGGGCCATTGTCTTGGGAAATAAAACGATCCTTGGGGCAGCCTCCCCAGCACAAACGCAGGAATGGGCAATTCCAACACTCGGCATCGAGGTCCTGCTTCTTCGTTCCAAAATCGCGCATTGTGGGGGAGGAGGCAAGAGCAGCGAAATCCTGTGAATCGATATTTCCGACCAGCCAATCCGGTTCAACCCAGTGATCGCAGGCGTATACATCGCCGTTAAATTCCATGGCCATATTCGCTCCGCATGATGGCGCATGAACGCATACGCTTGCTGAACCAAAGAGCGCAGAGAGCGAAGAATCAAAATCTTGAACAAAAACCTCTCCAACGTCACGAAGAATCCACTCGTCGAAAATATCGGACAGGAAGCGACCGTACGACGAAGGGGTGGTTGATCGTGAGGTCACGCAGTCTCCGTCTTGGCGATACAGGAGCGCCGAGCTTCCGCTTCGCCACCCGAGTTCGGCCTGGCGCAGATGTTCGCGGGGAACGCGCTCGACGATGGGGATAAATTGCATGTACCGCGCTCCGAGTTCGTCTCGGAAATAGCGGTAGACCTCCACTCCGTGATCCTCGTTTGCAGCGTGAACCGTGCACAGGATATTCGTCTCAACCTCGGCATTGCGAAGCTGTTCCCACCCGCGGATCACCATCGAGTGAGTTCCATGCCCGCCGCGGTTGAGGCGATAGGCGTCATGGAGTTCTTTCGGACCGTCGATAGAAATCCCAACCAGCACATCATTGTCTTTGAAGAAGCGCGCCCACTGCTCGGTGATCAAGGTGCCGTTGGTTTGGATAGCGTGGTGGACCACTTGTGTGGGGCGTCGATACTTCTCGCACAGCTCAATGAGGCGTTCAAAGAAGGGGAGTCCTCGCAGGGTTGGTTCGCCGCCCTGCCAGAGCATCGTGACATCCCCATCGGGGCTTGCCGCTAGGAAGTTTTTGACGTAGGTCTCTAGGGTTTCTTCGCTCATCGACTGGCGTTTTTGGTCGTAGAGGAGTTCTTTCGACAGGAAGAAACAGTACTGGCAGTCCAGATTGCAGGCGGCGCCCGTTGGCTTTGCGACAACCGAGAAGGGGAGCGCGCGAGCGGGGGAGTGCGTCATCGGGTTCCCTCGTTTTCCTTCTTGATTGACGAGGCCGTGGTTGTCGCCGCATAGGCAGCTGCTTGTGCGGCGGCGAGCGGTCCAAGTTCGGCGCGGACGACGTCGATATTCCATTTCATTGCGGGGATTAATTCTCTTTCGAGGCCGTGGGCGAGCATATCGGAGACCTCAGGGATCGCCTCGGGAAGTTCCCCTGCCACAATGATCGCACGGGGGTTGATGAGAAGAGCAGCGTTTGCGCAGCAAGCCCCGACTGCTTCCATCGCATGTTCGAGAATTGATAGTGTTCTGGAATCTTGATTGCTGACTTTCCTTGCCAATTCGCTCAAAGAAGAAACATCGCATTGAGCGCAGAGCGCGGGGATGGATGCAAGGGTTTCCAGACACCCCTCTTTTCCGCATGCGCATGGGGTGTGAACGTCAGGGACACGCATATGTCCCAGTTCCCCTGTGAACCCGAGCTCTCCTCCAGATAGATGGTATGAAACTACCAAGCTGGCACCGATGCCGTTGGAGAGTCGAACGTAGAGGATGGATGGGTACCCCTGTCCCGCTCCCCATAATGCCTCGCTCAGGGCGCAGAGGCGAGCAGTTGTATCGATAAGAATATTTCCCTTCCAACGGCGCGAAATGATCTCGGTGATGCTCTCGCGGCTGGGGTAGGGGGAATGCGGCGGGTGGGAAACATTTGAGCCCATGGGGACGGGGAGACCAACCCCGATGGTGCGTACATAGTCGGTAATGATGCCGCGGGTGCGTGCACGCTCAAGGAGTAGCGCCCCTGTGGCGTCGAGCGCCTCAAGATAGTTGATGGGATGCGTGGCGGGTATTGATTGGGCGATCAGGACATCGCCGCCGCGGTTGAGTAGAACTCCAGCGAAAGACGCTCGGCTAATGACAATGCCGACCGAGTATGCGCATGAGCGTGCTGATGTGAAAAGAGTTGAAGGGCGGCCTGCTCCAGTCTTTTCGTCTCCCTTGAGGGAAATAACAGCGTGTGCATCGATGAGTTTTGTGATTGCACGCCCCAGCGTTGTTCTTGAAACCCCAAGAGCCTCGCAAAGTTCTGCACGTGACGCAGGGGGATTTTCACCAAGATAACTGGTGATCTGGTCTTCCAAAGAGGGCACGGCGGCGTGAAGATCGTAGTCCATGTCCTCTCCTTTGATGCAATGTGGTGTGGGCCTCCCGCACGCCCCGGAAGGCCCACACCGAAGGCGTGTTACTTACCCATGACCTCGTCAAGATCACTTCGGGCGGTGTTGACCAGCGGAATATCAAAGTCCGTCATGGCCGCCATCCACTTTGCGAAGGAGTGGTCTCCGCGTTCACGGAGTTGGAGGTATAGGTTCGTTGCGAGTTCGCGGCGAATGTCGTCGTAGACAGGCACCGTGTATACATTGTTCATCTCTGCGGGATCAACTCTCAAATCGTAGAGCTCATTGATCGACTCCGGTGAGATGACGAGCTTGAACTCCTTGGTACGCAGCATTCGTTGTTGCAGCGGGAAGTGGTGTCCGTGGAATTCACAGACGATGTCTTCACGCCAACCGGGCACGTCTTCGCCTCGCGTCAGGTCAACGATTGAGCGTCCGTCTTCGACCAATGCCGGGTCAAGTCCAGCGATATCGAGGACAGTTGCTGGAAGGTCAATCAAAGACACGAAGGCGTCGGATTGACCGACCGCAGAAACACCGGGGATGTGTGCGATGAAGGGGACGTTGTAGATGTCGTCGTACATCATCGGGCCCTTATCGTTCAGGCGGTGAGAGCCGGTGAATTCTCCGTGGTCTGCGCAGAAGAAGACTGCGGTGTCATCGAGAATTCCCAGTTCACGCGCCACATCCATGATTCGACCAATTTCGAAGTCGATCATGGCGACGTATCCCCAGTAGACCGCGATGAGCTTCTTCCACTGATCGTTATCGAAGGAGGACGTTGACCAGTAAGTTGCGTAGTTCTGCTGGATCTGCGGCTTACCGATGAGCGAGTCACCGAAGTTTTCGGGCAAGGTGACATCGTTCGGATCGATCAAATCAAACCATTCATCGGGGAGGAAGTAGGGAAGATGCGGGCCAAAGAAGTGGACGTCCAAGCTGAAAGGCTGTTCGTTTTCCTTCCAATCGGCTGCATATTCGCGAAGCTTCTCGATGGCGCGATCGGCCAAGAAACGCTCGAAGGTTGCCTCTTCAGGTTGGTCGAGGCGTGCTGCAATGATGTGTCCATCGCGGCCACCGGGGAGCTTTCCTCGCCAAAAGTCATGTGCGCGAACTGGCGGAAGTCCGTGTTCGTTGAGCCATGCGACGTACTTCTCGTTGGCAACAGGGTTTTCGGCGCCCCAGTAGGTATCGTCGTCTGCACCGAACTTGTCGGGCAGGTTTGCTCCGCAATGGTACTTTCCGACGATGCCTACGTTGTAGCCCGCATCGCGGAGTGCCTGAGTATAGGTCCAGGTCCCCAGGGGGATCATCGTCTGGTAGGCGATGTTCCATTCAGGATTGGCCAGCACCAGGTGCTTTCCGGGGCGCTTTCCTGTCAGAAGTGATGCGCGTGCGGGCGTACAGATCGCAGTGGGAGTGAAGCAGTTGGTGAAGGCGAAACCGTTGCGTCCCATCTCGTCAATGACGGGAGTTTGGGCGTGAGGGTTGCCCAGGCATCCGATCGTATCCGTGCGATGCTGGTCAGTCATGATCACCAGGACATTGCGGACATTGTCCGGGATGTCACTGGAGCGTTCGTATGTGTCAGACATGATGGTCCTTTCACTTCTCGGAAGCAGCGAGTTTGTCCATGTCTTCGAGTTCGGTACCGGTGGTTTCCTTCAGGTACTTTGCGGTGAAGATGACGGCTAGGACGCCGAATGCGCAGTAGATCCAGTAGGTGCCTGCCGGCGACCAGGAGATCAGGAAGGGAAAGAGCAAGACGACGAGGAAGTTGACGAAGAAGTCTGCTCCCGAGGCCATGGACATTGCGCCACCGCGAATTGAGTTGGGGAACATTTCGCCCATGACGATTGAGAAGATCGGTCCCCACGAGGAAGTGAAGCCCAGCAGGAAGGTGCACAGGGCTGCGACGGCGAGGAATGCCAAGACAGGGTTGTCTGCAACGTCGGGCTTTCCGTCCACAACGGGTGCCAGCGTGAAGACGGTTGCAACAACGCCCAGGGAGAGAAAGATCAGCGTACCTCCGTAGATGAGCATCCTCTTACGTCCCACGTGGTCGACAAGGAGAATGCCGGAGACAACACCGACGATCTTGAATCCTGTGATGAGCAGGGTTTGCTGCAGTGCCATTGATTCGTTGAATCCCACTGCTGCGAAGAGCGAGTTTGAGTAGAAGAAGACGCCGTTGATACCGGTGAGCTGCTGGAATGCGGCGATCATCATGCCAACAAGAACCAGTCCGCGCCACTTCGAGGAGAAGATTTCACCAATGCTGAGCTTGCGTCCGCCAGTTTCTTCCATTGACGCGGAAATTGCTTTGACGCGTGCTGCCGGGTTGTCTTCACCGCTGACCTTTGCAAGGACAGCTTCAGCTTCCTTGGTTTTCCCGACTGATACCAGGTAACGAGGCGACTCGGGGATTTGGGCGGTAAAGATCACGAAGAGGAGAGCGGGAATGATGAGGCATGCGAAAAGAACTTGCCAGGTCTGCAGTCCCCAGAATGCGGGCTTTGCCGCGCCGCCGGTCAGGCGTACGACACCCATGTTGATGAGGCCGGCGAAGAAAAGACCGAGGATGATGGCCAGCTGACGGAAGCCAATCAAACGGCCTCGGATGTCAGCAGGTGCAATTTCTGCGACGTATCCGGGGGCGACGGTGGTTGCTGCGCCAAAACCAATGCCGCCGACAATGCGGGTGAGGAGGAGGAAGGGATATCCGAAGCTTCCCAGAAGCGGTGAGAGGGGACCAAGGAGTGCTTCGAAGAGAAGGAAGGGGCCAACCCACATCAGGGTTGTTTTACGTCCGATCTTGTCAGAGATACGTCCTGCTCCAAGTGCGCCGATGAGGCCGCCGATTACGCCCGCTGCGCCGGCAACGCCTTGGAGCAATGGGCCGAGGTGGAAGGTGGTGCCGACCGCTTTAATTGCGGCGTTGAGGACCATTCCTTCGAATCCGTAGAAGAATGGGCCCAAAGTAGCAATGAGTGCCAGGAAAGTGGCGTATTTCCGCGCCCGACGTTGGGTTTCGGTCAGCGGAGCTGCCGTACGTGAGGTTGACATGAGGTCCGTCCTAAAGGGGAGAGGAATGAACTCATCGGATTGATCCGTGATGCCTCATCTTTGAGGCACTTACACGCTAACCCTGAGTGAATTTTGGGCGTTGACGTGGACAAAATTATTTTTGTGATGCGCGTCATATAAGTTGCTTTTCTCTTCACAGGAAAACCTTAGGTGCGACATAAAACAGGCATAGAGGTGGTCCGTAGCTTGATGACCAAGACGACAGGGCAGACGCCCCAGAGGAAAGGAACGCACATGAGTGCAGAAGATATGAACAAGGACCACCTGGACGAGACCCGAGTCATCGAGACTCAGGCCCAGGATGCACAGGCACGTGATGCTCATGCCGACAAGACGACCTACGTGAATGTTGCCTACCAGAAGGAAGATGGAACTTACGAAGGTGCTTGGCTTCCCGCTGATGAGGTTGTTCCTCACGAGGCCGCGGCAAAGCCCTCGTGGAAGAAGAAAGCGGCAGCCGCCGGCGCAGCAGCAGCTTTCTTGGTTGCAGGTTTTGACGCGGGTTGGGCAACGAGCTCGGTTGCATCTCCCGCTCCCGCGCAGCAATCGCAGGCCGCGCCCGGACAGCCCGGTCAGGGTGGTCCTGGTGGTCAGCAAGGCCAGGGCGGTCCCGGTGGGCAGGGTATGCCTGGCGGTCAGCAGGGTCCGAATGGCCAGCAGGGGATGCCCGGCGGTCAGGGTGGCCCTGGCGGGCAAAATGGTCAGCAAGGCCAAGGCGGTCCCGGTGGACAGGGCGGTCCCGGTGGACAGCAGGGCCAGGGTGGTCCGGGCTCTCAGAACGGATCCTCCAAGAAGGGATCCGAGAACTCAACTGCAAAGAAGAAGGCGGCAGAAAACTCTTCTCAAAGCTCTGACTCCCAAAATTCTGATTCCTCGTCTAAGTAATGAGGAACTCCCGGTAGGGGTGCTCGACGCTACCATGGCATCTGGGCGCCCCTACTTCTTTTCGTAGACGAAGGGGGTATCGGGCGGATTAATGGGAGTAATGTTCGTTGCCTTCAGATAGAGAGCTTTTGAGTTGCGAACTTCCAAGGTTCCTTGGACGCGAACCCATTGATCTGCCTGCGGCACGAATGAGGTTGTGTTATTAACGGCAAAACCTAAAGCATAAGCGTCGGCCGCACAGCACCACATGGTCATTCGGGATAAGCCGAAGCTGTCATCTGGACCGAAAGGCGGCATCCCTGCCTCTGAAGAGGCTTTATCTTTTGGCAAGACGAAACCGCTAACCTCGATGCTTTTCCCATCCCACTGATCGGGGTGAGTCACCATATCGATGACGCTGTCGTAGTAATTGTTCGTGTCGATCACGTGGTCGGCGTGGAACTGCGTCGAGGAAGAAGAATCTGAAGATGAGGGGACAGGCACCTGTGAAATAGCGGTCGCTGAGTTCGTTGACCCAAGGAAGCTTGAAGGGGCCAGAGAAAAAGGCAGGGACCAGGCAACGAGTGGAATAAGAAGATAAGCCTCATTCGCGTGTGTTCGGTGAGTGTGTTTTTCCTGCCTGCGTGCAAGAAGATCCACGATGGCCCACACAATGAAGACGACACACAAGAAAATGATCAGCGGAAGGAAACGAGGCGGGAAGAAATAGACCCAACGCCTCGAAAGGAAGAGGAAGCCTAAGCTCACTGCAGCGAGCGCAAAGATCAAAGCGCGTGCCCTCACAATGTGCCTCCCAAACCCCACCAGGTCAAGATAATCCCTGCCAGCGCAACAACTGTGGTGATGGTTGCGCAGATGCGAAGAGTAAAGCGCGTCGAGAAAACCGCTGACAACATGAAGACGTTCTTCACATCAAGCATGGGACCCATGAGCATGAAGGTCATGAGAGCTCCTGGGGGAAGCAGACTCGTCATGCTCCGCGCGACGATCGCATCTGATGATGAACACTGAGAAAGAATGAACGCCATCAACATTGCGACGGCAATGGACACATATGAGGAAGTATGTCCCGTCATAAACCTAGTAGGGAGAAGCCCCTGGATGGCGCTGGAGAGTGCGGCTCCAATCAACATATAGGGCACGACGCGTAGGAAGGCCGAGGCTGACGCGGAAGAAAATGAAGAAAAGCGTCCTCGCGTAGCGTGCGCCGCGTGAGCGCCGCATTCATGTGAACAATCACAGGAGTCATCCGACTCGCTCTGGCGCAAAACCGCCGTCAGAGACGGCATGCGGATGCTGAGTAAAAGAGCAATTGTCATGGTGCAGGCGATGGCGGCAGCCAATCGTAGCGACACTGCTTTCAGTGAAGGGCCAAAGGCATACCACGTTGAAAACAAGACAAGTGGGTTGATGGATGGCGCCGCAAAAAGAATGATGAAAACAGTGCGCGGGGGAATGCCTCGGCGGAGCAGCGTGCGTACAAGAGGAACGGTTGAACAATCGCAGACGGGAAGAAGCGCGGAATAGAAGAAAGCAACGACACAACCCGCAACGCGGCCTCGTGGGAAGAAACGTGCAAGCTGGCGAGGGGAAAGAAAAACCTCGATCGCAGCGGCAATGAGGGAGCTGATCGCCAAGAAAGGTAAGGACTGAAGAGTAATCCCCGAAAAGATTGCAATCATGCGGGAAATGGGAATACCTGCAGCAGTCAATGCCTCTTGGAAGCGGTAGGCGCACACCAAAGCAAGGCATACGAGTGCTGTGACAGCCGTCGAGGGACGGGAAATGTCCATGTGCATTCTTCCTTGTTGCGTGGCAGGGCGTGCACCCTTAACTCTATCGCGATGCTGATCTCATTTTTGTGCTTGAGGCGAGATAGAAGTGCCTTGGGAGCGTGCTTTGCGTAAACTAGGACAGGCGTTGATCCGGCTACATCAGTAGGAATCACCGGGGAGCATTCGGAAGAACGGGCGAAAGCCTTAGTAGAACCGAACGGGTAAGCCCGTAACAGCTGTTAATGAGCGGCTACGCAGCGCGTAGCAAGCGGGGTGGTACCGCGGGAATCGGCAACGCTGATCCTCGTCCCTGTGGACCTGCGACACAAGGACGAAACATGACGAAGCACGGCTTCTACCCGCGCCATCGCGATGAGCAAGTGGATCCAAGCCCGTCCTTCCCTCAGATGGAAGGACAGACCCTGGCTTTCTGGGCCGCTGATGACACCTTCCGTAAATCCATTACCCGCCGTCCCGCCGGTAAGGGCGGTCAGAACGAATTCGTGTTCTACGACGGCCCGCCTTTTGCAAACGGCCTCCCGCACTACGGTCACCTGCTGACCGGCTACATCAAGGACGTTGTCGGTCGTTACCAGACCATGCTCGGACACCACGTTGAGCGCCGTTTCGGCTGGGATACTCACGGTCTTCCCGCAGAACTTGAAGCACAACGTCAGCTGGGAATCGAAGACGTCACCGAGATTACGCGTCCCGGCGGAATCGGTATCGAGGCCTTCAACGCGGCCTGCCGCTCCTCCGTGCTCCGTTACACCAAGGAATGGGAAGAGTACGTTACTCGTCAGGCCCGTTGGGTGGACTTCGATAACGACTACAAGACCTTGGATATGTCCTACACGGAATCGGTCTTGTGGGCATTCAAGCAGCTCTACGACAAGGGCCTTGCCTACCAGGGGTACCGCGTTCTGCCGTACTGCTGGCATGACCGCACTCCTTTGAGCAACCACGAGCTCAAGATGGACGACGATGTGTATCAGGATCGTACTGATAACACCGTTACCGTCGGCCTGCGCTTGGAAAAGAAACTGCGCGAAGACTCTGAGCGTCCCGAGCTGGCGGTGATCTGGACGACTACGCCGTGGACCCTTCCCTCGAACGAGGCGATCGCTGTTGGTCCGCAGATCGACTACGTCCTGGTTCAGGTTGCTGCTGATCATGCGGGCAACTTGGCAGGGGAGCGAGTGCTGATTGCGGCAGACCTGGTTTCCGCTTACGCAAAGGAACTGGGCGAGGACCCGCAGATTGTGGCCTCGTACAAGGGTTCGGAGCTGGTGGGGCTTCACTACCACCCGATCTACGATTTCTTTGATACTCCGGAAAATCGTGCAGAAGGCGCAGCGCCTGGCCCCAACGGCTGGTCGATCATCGCTGCCGACTACGTGACGACCACGGATGGTACCGGCCTCGTTCACCAAGCTCCCGCATTCGGTGAAGACGATATGTGGACCTGCATGGAATACGGAATCGGTGTGGTCCTGCCCGTCGATGAAGGCGGCGTTTTGACTTCTGAGGTCCCTGACTACAAGGGCTTGCAGATCTTCGATGCAAACCGCTACGTGGTTGCCGACCTGCGTGACCAGAGCGGCCCGATCGCCCGTCGCGCGCCTGAGATTCGCGCCGTGCTGGTCCGCGAGAAGTCCTACGTGCACTCTTACCCGCACTGCTGGCGCTGCCGCAAGCCCCTCATGTACAAGGCTGTGTCTTCGTGGTTCGTGCGCGTGACCGAGATCCGTGACCGTATGGTTGAACTCAACCAAGAGATCACGTGGACTCCCGCGCACATCAAGGATGGCATCTTCGGCAAGTGGCTGGAGGGCGCTCGCGACTGGTCGATTTCGCGTAACCGCTTCTGGGGCGCACCGATCCCCGTGTGGGTATCGGACGATCCGCAATACCCGCGTACCGACGTTTACGGCTCGGTTGCAGAGCTGGAAGCCGACTTCGGCGTGAAGGTCACGGACTTCCACCGTCCCTTCATTGATCAGCTCACACGCCCGAACCCGGACGACCCGACGGGCAAGTCGACCATGCGTCGTATTTCCGACGTCTTCGACTGCTGGTTTGAGTCCGGCTCGATGCCCTTTGCGCAGGTTCACTACCCCTTCGAGAACCAGGAGTGGTTCGAAAACCACTACCCGGGCGACTTCATCGTCGAGTACATCGGTCAGACGCGCGGCTGGTTCTACACCCTGCACGTCCTTGCGACCGCGCTCTTTGATCGCCCGGCCTTCCGCTCGTGTGTCTCCCACGGCATCGTCCTTGGCGACGACGGCCTGAAGATGAGCAAGTCCCTGCGTAACTACCCGGACGTGGCCGAGGTCTTCAACAAGTATGGTTCCGATGCCATGCGTTGGTTCCTCATGTCCAGCCCGGTCGTGCGCGGCGGAAACCTCATGGTTAAGGAAGAGTCGATCCGCGATACGGTTCGCCAAGTGCTCCTGCCGATCTGGAACACCTACTACTTCTTTACCCTTTACGCCGGTGCATGCAACGGGGGAGCGGGCTACGAGGCCAAGCCCCTTGACCTATCGGATCAGGCAGTTGTCGATGCCCTGCCTCAGATGGATCGCTACCTGCTCGCTCACACGCGCTCCTTGGCTGAGGACGCTCGAGGTGCATTGGACGCCTATGACGTTGCCGGTGCCTGCGACGCGATTCGCGACTACCTGGATGTTCTGACGAACTGGTACGTGCGTACTCAGCGGCAGCGTTTCTGGGACGAGGATAGTGCAGCATTCGATGCCCTCTACACCGCTTTGGTGACCCTCATGGAGTTGGCAGCCCCCTTGCTTCCGCTGCTTTCCGAGGAGATCTGGCGCGGTCTGACGGGTGGGGAATCCGTGCACTTGGTGGACTTCCCTGTGATTTCCGAGGCCGTGGCCGACTCTGCGCTTGTCGAGGCCATGGACGAGGTTCGTTCCGTCGTTTCCGCTGCTCACGCCCTGCGTAAGACTCACCAGCTGCGCGTGCGTCAGCCTTTGGCTTCCTTGCAGGTTGTGTCTGAGCACTTCAAGGAGCTGGAGCCCTTCGCGGATCTGATTGCTTCTGAGGTCAACGTTAAGTCCGTTGTTTTCGCCTCTCCCGAGACATCGGGCCTGAGCGTGCGCACTGAGCTTTCGCTCAACCCGCGTGCCTTTGATCCCGCTTTCCGTAAGCTCACCAGCCAGCTGTTTAAGGCTCAGAAGTCTGGTGCGTGGGAGGTTGTGGACGGTGAGTGCCGCTTTGCTTCCGTTGAACTGGATGGGAAGCCACTGGTGCTGACTGGTGACATGTTCTCCGTGTCTACCTCTGTGGATGCGGCCGAGGGCCAGGTCGCAGATGTTCTGCCGTCGGGTACCTTCGTCGTTCTCGATACTGAGCTGACCCCTGAACTCGAGGCCGAGGGCTATGCCCGAGACGTTGTGCGCGCAGTTCAGGATGAGCGTAAGAATGCCGGCCTGCACATTGCGGACCGCATCGACCTGACGCTGACGGTTCCGGCTGATCACGTGAGTGATGTCGAGACTTGGAAGGACATGATTGCCTCCGAGACTCTGGCATTGTCCGTGTCGGTTGAGGCAGGGGAGAAGCTGGCTGTGAGCGTCTCCAAGCACTGAGTCTGAGCGCTCTTAAGCGCTGAAGACCGCAGGGGCGGGCCACACATTAGTGTGGCCCGCCCCTTTGTGCTGTGTCCTGAACGGTGCTCAGTGATAATGCGCGTGATGAGAGCTATTGCTGAACCGCGTCGACAGCTTGTTTTGCGGTCTTTAGGTCGACTCCGGTGCGATCTCTGTAGGCCTTGACGGCTTCAAGCTTGCGTCCATCTAGCACCAGTGCGCGTTCGGATGGACTCAGTGCTAAATCGATGGATTCTCCGGAGGCTTTTAAGAGTCGTTCTAGATGTGCGACTCGCTCCTTCAAGCGCTCATTTTCTTCGCGCAGCTCTTCGAACTTGCGTGCATCCCCAATCCAGATACCCATGTGTGCCCTCCTTTGGGCTGTGTCTTTGTGATACGGCTGATTCTATCAAGGAGGTTATCCGCAAGAAAGGCATCATTGTGTGCCAGATAACAGAATTATAACGTTTTATAAAAACGTTTTAACTCGCCTCAGTGCACGCGCTACAGTATCGACATGGCCTCACGGGTCCGACTTGTCGACGTTGCACGAAACGCTGGAGTTTCACCGACTACCGCTTCACTCATCCTCAGCGGTAGTCGCGCAGACGCGTTCACTTCCGCAACCCAGAAGAAGGTTCACGAAGCCGCTCGAAGCCTTGGCTACACTCGCTCTCTCCTTGGCTCTTCCCTGAAATCCGGTGCCACGCGCACAATCTGCTTCTTCTACACCCCTCCCATGGACCGCTTCGTCGAGCGATTCCAACTACACGCGAGCGCGCGCCTCGAAGAAGAAAACCTCCACCTGGTATCGATCCCGGTGTGTATCGGTGACGAACAGCAGATCGTCAACGCATTGTCGTGCGGCCTCTACGACAGCGCCTGCCTCGCCTGCAATCCAACTAGCGCCGAGGCCTTAATGGATTTGCTCCCCACACCGCCTATTCCCACCATGATCTTTGGCACCCTTCCTCCGACGCCCTCCTACATCGGGGTAACCATTGACGAAACCGTGGGGATTACGCAGGCTCTCAGTGGCCTCGTCAATGGGGGAGCGAAGAAGATCGCCTACTTCACCCAGCGCCGAAGCGCCGAAGAACTCGAAAACGAACCGCGCTGGCACGCATACACGAAATACCTCAAGGATTCACACCTGGGTACTCCTCAAGTTTTGGCGTACACGGAGGGGAGCATTCCCTCTGCTTTCCAGTGCGCCACCACGATTTTCACCGGTCGGGACGACCTTCCCGATGCGGTGTATTGCGATTCCGACCGAGTTGCCATTGGCGCAGTCCTTGCAGCGACTCAATGCGGAATCGCAATCCCCGATGACCTCCAAATCATCGGCACAGGCGCCTCCGTCGATGGCGGCGACCTTCACCCCGCACTGTCCACAATCGGCCTCGACAACCAAGACCTGGATAGCGCGGTCACTCTACTGTCCACACTCAGCGGTGAAGAACCGGAGTCGACAACGCTGACCCTTCGGTGGCACTACATGCCCCGAGGGACGACGCACTAAACGAGAAAGAACATAAGGAGCGCAACGATGCGACACAGCTCTTCTAAGCGGCTCAGCCGCACTCTGTCGGTATGCGCGGCTTTTGCCATGGCCGCTTCTCTTGCCGCGTGTTCAACGCCTGGTGGAGTTGGACAACAGTCCTCTGACTCCTCGAGCGAATCCTCGCAGTCGCTGGGAATCCAGGGCGATCGCACCGGTAAGGAAATCCTGATCTACATGTCGGCTGGCCGCGATTACAAGGCCTACACCGACACCTTCGCGGCCTTCGAGAAGGAACACAACGTTAAGATCAACGTCCAGTACTACCAGTGGGGCGACCTGCAGCAAAAGCTCACCGCTGACTTCCTCTCCGGTCAGACCCCTGACCTCGTGGAAGAAAACGGCGGCTGGTGGTCCACTCGCTGGGGTGCAGACGGCAACATCATGTCCCTGGATCCCTTCCTCCAGAAAGAACCCGGATTCCTCGATGATTTCGTCGAATCAGGCCTTGCAAACCGTCAGGCCGACGGTAAGACCTACGGAATTCCTCTCCACGTGACCATGGGCGGCCTCGTCTTCGGTAACAAAGAAATGATGGACAAGGCCGGCGTGACCATGCCCAAGACCTGGGATGAACTGCGCGAAGCCTCCAAGAAGATCCAGGAATCCGGCGTTGAGTACGGTCTGGCACTCAACAACGACGCCTCCTACACCGTTCCCTTCCTCATGCAGGCCGGAGTCACCTTCACCAAGGATGGCAACGAGCCCATGACTCCCTCAGCCAAGGCAACCGAAGCCATGCAGTTCCAGTACGACCTGATCTACAAGGACAAGCTGGCCCCGGTTCCCGTCGCCTCGAATGACTACGCAGCACCGCGTAAGGTCTTCACCTCCAAGCGAGCCGGCTTCATCCTCACCGGTCCCTGGGATATTGCAGCAGTGCGCAAGGAAGACCCGAACTTCCCGCTGACCGTCGGCGAGCCCCTCAAGGGCGATGTCCAGAAGACCTACCTGGCCGGCTCGGGCATGATGATCCCCTCGAAGTCGCAGAACGCAGAGCTCGCATGGCAGCTCATCAAGGACATGACCAGCCTCAAGGTCCAAGAAGCCGTCACCGCCGAGACCGGAATGGCAATGTCGCGTAAGTCCTGGGCAAACTCCGATGTTGTGAAGAACGACCCGATTCTCTCCGTCGTTGCCAAGTCGCGTGAATTTGCCGCGACCCCCGACAAGGCATTCTGGGGTAACGAAAATGCTGCAAAGATCTCGGACGCTCGCAAGGTGATGTACGAAGAGATCATCCTCAATGGAAAGGACCCGGCTGCTCAGGTCCAGACCTACGAGACCACGGTTGCTGGACTCCTGAAGCAGTAACTCATGTCCGTCTCGTCTCGGAGCCGGGGGCGTCGGGGAGGGATGCGCGCACGCCAAGCGCGTACCGCGTATCTCTTCCTGACCCCCGCGGTCATCTACTTCGTTCTCTTTATGTTCTGGCCGCTGATCCAGGAATTTCAGCTCTCCTTCACGCGCGGCTTTACAACGCTGCGCCCCGTGGGATGGAAGAACTATTCCTCGATCATCCGTGACCCCGAAGTACAGCACGCCTTCGGAATCACCCTGATCTACGCGGCTTCCGCACTGATTTTGGGTGCCTGCGTGGGCTTGCTCCTGGCTCTCATCCTCAACCAGAAGTTCCGTGGGCGCACCCTTGCGCGCACGATGATCCTGACCCCCTACATGACCTCGGTGGCCATCGTTGGCTTGATGTGGCGCAATATCTTGGACCCGACGACGGGTATCTTGAATTCGGTGCTCTCCAGCCTGCACCTTCCCACCCAGCAGTGGCTGACCACCGCGCCCTTGGCAACGCTTGTCGGGATCACCGTCTGGCAAGAAGCCGGCTACTTCATGCTGCTTTTCTTGGCTGGCCTGCAGGGGATCGATCCTCAGATTTACGAGGCCGCGCGCCTCGATGGTGCATCCCCCTGGAAGCGCTTCTGGTCCTTGACCCTTCCGCTCCTTGCCCCGACGACGCTCTTTGTCGGATTGGTTGGAATGATTTCAACGCTCCAGCAATTCGGCCTCCCGTACTTGGTGACCAACGGCGGACCTGGAAATGCCACGAGCTTGTACGTCTACCAGGTGTACCGTGAGACCTTCCAGAGTGGAAACCTGGGCTACGCCTCTGCCATGAGCTTCGCTTTCTTGGCAGTCATTATGGTTTTGTCCTTGATCCAGATTCGGACGGGACGAAGGAAAGAGGCACTATGATGTGCGTACCTACCCCGCCCCCGGCCTCGGCAGTCATCAAAAAGAAGAAGAGCATCGCTGAGGATGAACTCTTCCCCGGGGCGCGTCTGATTTCGCTGATCTTCATTTGGATTGCCGCGGCGATCGCTGTTGCCCCGTTGCTGTACATGATCTCCTTGGCTTTTCAATCCGACGCGGAAGTTTCTGGTGGATCAGCGGTGTTGATCCCTGCGAAATGGCAATGGGAGAACATCGGGAGGCTATTTGCAGCCGCGCCTTTTGGCCGTTTCCTCTTCAACTCGATCTTGGTCGCCGGACTGATCACCTGCTCGCACATCGTTTTCGCTCCGCTGGTCGGATACGTTTTCGCGAAGTTTGATTTCCCTGGCAAACAGGTCTTCTTCATTGCGATCTTGTCGACCATGATGATCCCGCTCTTCGTGCGTATGATCCCACTCTATGTGTGGTTCTCGCAGATCGGATGGCTTGATACCTATCAGGGCCTGGTTATGCCATTCCTCATGAGCGCTTTCTCGATCTTCCTCATGCGCCAGTTCATTGCGGGCGTGCCTGACTCTTTGATTGAGGCCGCTCGCGTCGACGGGGCCAATGAGCTGCGGATCTACCGCTCGATTGTTCTCCCGCAGTGCAAACCCGCACTGACGGTCCTGGGATTGTTCACCTTCGTTTTCCAGATGAATGAATTCCTGTGGCCTTTGATTGCGACCAGCTCGCTGGAGATGCGAACAATTACTATTGGACTATCAATCTTTAAGAGTGAATCTTTCACCGCTTGGAACCTGACGGCAATGGGATCTCTCATGCTGTTTATCCCCGTGTGCTTGCTCTTCGTCCTCACGCAGAAGCACATTGTTCAGGGCATCGCGATGACGGGTATCAAGTAGGAGTTACCGTGAGTGAGAACCATCCGAATATCGTCCTCATTGCCGTTGATCAATGGAGGGGGGATTGCCTGTCGATTCTTGGACATCCCGACGTGCGCACCCCCTATCTTGATCAGCTAGCTGGGGGAGGAGCGCAGATGACGCAGGCCTATGCGGCGTGCCCCACCTGTGTTCCTTCTCGGATGGGACTCATGACCGGAACCGCCCCGACCACGCACCGCCGAATCGGCTATCAGGACGGAATTACCTTCGATATGCCGGTTACACTCCCCGGGGCACTTCGCGATGCCGGGTACCAGACTCAGGCAATCGGCAAGATGCACTACTGGCCTGAGCGCGGTCGCATCGGCTTTGATGATGTGATTTTGCACGATGGCTATCTTCACTACTCGCGTCACCGCGAGCGCGATTCGCGTATGTACGACGACTACCTGACGTGGCTGCGCGAGCAAGAGGGAGCAGGTGCTGCGGAGGACTACATCGATAATGGCCTCGAATGTAATTCGATGGTTGCGCGTCCCTGGGATAAGGCAGAAAAACTGCACCCGACGAATTGGGTCGTCACCGAGGCAACGCAGTGGCTCTACCGGCGTGACCCCACTTGCCCATTCTTCCTTTACCTGTCCTTCCATCGTCCGCACGCTCCGCTTGACCCGCCTCAGTGGGCTTTCGATAGCTATGACCAGGACGAACTCACTCTTCCGGGCGAGGACAATTGGTCGGATGAGTTGATGAGTGAAGAGAGACGGGATTGGGATCCAACCGCCCTCGCTGCCCACTATCGTGAGCGGGACGTGAGACTCTCGCGCGCCGGCTACTACGGGCACATAACGCACATTGATTCTCAGATTTCCAGGTTTATTCAGACGCTAGGGGAATTTGGTCTGGCCGAAAATACGGTGATCGCTTTCGTCTCTGATCACGGAGATATGATGGGCGATCACGGTTTGTGGCGAAAAGGTTACCCTTACGAGGCCTCCTCGCACGTTCCCTTTATCTTGTACGGTGCGGGGATCGCCCCCGGTGCACGCGTAGACAGTGTGGTTGAGATCCGTGACGTGATGCCGACCCTGCTCGACGTTGCCGGCGTGGATATTCCTGAGGAAGTTGAGGGGCGCTCAGTCCTCCCCTTGATTGCCGAGGCCGATGGCCAAGTTCCGTGGAGAGAGTACCTTCACGGGGAGCATTACTTATTTGATCAATCGATTCAGTGGATTCGTTTCGGATCTTATAAGTACGTGTGGTTCTCCGGTTGGGGAGTCGAACAGCTCTTTAACATCGATGAAGACCCCGAGGAATTGGTCGATCTGTGCAAACTTTCCGCTGATGCACGAAGCGGCGAAGTCAGCGAGGCACTCACTCGCGGAAGAAACTACCTGATTTCAGAGCTTGAGGGACGCGAAGAAGGATATGTGTCCGAGGGACATTTAGTTGCCGGATGTGAGGCCGTGAAGGTCCTGACACACTCCTATCCGCTTCGCGAAGAAGCACGTTAGGCCTACAGCCAACCCGCTGCCCGCGCCAAGGATGCGGCCTCCGCGCGGGTGCGTGCCTCCATCTTGAGCATCGCTGAGGAGACGTGGTTACGCACGGTTCCTTGACTCAGTCCCAGCGTACGGGCAATGTCAGCGATTGTGCCGCCGCGCTCAACTTCGCGCAGAACATCTGCCTCGCGCTGGGTCAGTGATGACGAACCCGCTGCGAGTGCTTCGACTGCGAGACTCTGATCGATTGCGCGACCGCCCGCCGCAAGTGTGCGCACGCCCTCGGCCAAAGCCTCGACCGGCGCGTTCTTCACCATGAAACCCGTTGCCCCCGCATCGAGGGCACGTTGCAAGTAACCCGGCCGGCCGAATGTCGTGACAATCAGTACGCGTACCCCGGGGAAACGGGCGCGAATTGCTTCAGTTGTCGTGATGCCGTCCATGTGAGGCATTTCGATGTCGATAATTGCGACGTCGGCGGGAGAGGCTGGGCGTGCAGAACTCGTCGGTGTCGCGTCGGGTGAAGCGTCTTGCGTTGCTAGACGAGTCAGTTCCTCAAGAGCCTGCACTCCATCGGCGGCCTGAGCGACTACCTCGATGTTGCGCTCCAAGTTGAGCAGCCCCGCCAAAGCTCCGCAAATCATTGCCTGATCGTCGGCCACGAGCACACGAATTGTCACGCTCACCTCCTGCGTAGCCATCTGGGCTACTAGGTTAGCGCAGTTGGGGGCGCTATTCCTTGCGCTGGTTCACCGTATCGGAGGATGTTTCCTCTTCGTTAAGAGGCATAGAGGGGAAAGTAAGAGAAATCGTCCACGTATGTCCCGATGCGCCCCAGGTCAAGGTTCCCTCATCACCGACGAGCTCGGATAGCCCAACGAGGCCTGATCCCGATCCTGCTGTAGAAGCGGCGTAGGCGGCAGAATAACCGTCATTCCAGACACTGACACTGTCTGGAGATAAATGAATACGGACGAGGGAAGGGTGAGCGTGAAGGAGAGCATTCGTGACTCCCTCGCGAATGACGTGGGCTGCAGCCGCCGAGCGCGGTCCCGACGCAGGCTCCCCATTGTTTGTGATCTCGGCATCAATGCGTGCGACCTCAAGTAAAGCTCGTGCCTCTTGGAGTTCCTCGGAGGGGGATAGTGCGCGCGTGGCCGCAACGATGCGGCGAACGTCAGCTAAGGCCTCGTTTGATTGAGCAGTAACTGAACGGATTTGTTCACGCGCTTCCTCATTGTGTCCCTCGTCCAAAAGACGACCGGCCAATTCAGAAATCATCGTGATGCCCATCAACGAGTGGCCCAAGATATCGTGCAGGTCAGTGCTCATGCGCGCTCGCTCAGCTGCCTTTGCTCGCTGGATTGCATCTTGGCGGCGTAGACGTTCGCGAGTCGAGCGCTCCATACGCCAGCGAGCCATGCCCACAAAGATGCCAACCAACGCTAGGTAACACCCCGCCCACAGGGGCTCACCCTCGGCGTAAGCAAATACTCCAGCGATCGCAACGATTGGGACGATCCCTGAAATCACGTAGCGGCTTGGTGCTTGGAACACCCACGCAACCAGGAAGAAGGAAGTCAACATGAAGGCGTAGGGGACACCGACGCGGATCGCGTAGACGAGATAGCCCAGCGTTGTGAGCGCCAGTGCCCCATGGGAGAGGATGAGCGGCCTCGTGAAGGAGTTGCGAGCGGGCAGGGGATTGGTCAGCCACGTCGCCGAGTTAGCAAGCGCGAGGAGCGCGCACAGTCCGATGATGCTCGCGCGCTGCGTTGAGGAAGGCAATTCCATGGCGTAGGCGAGGGGAAAGCCCAAGAAGAGCATCCACGGGGCCGCCCACGCCAGGGAAATTAAACGTTCCTTCATGGCAATAGCCTAGCGAGCCGTGTCGTGGGATGCGCCCCACCAGGCAATTCCAGCCGTAATAACCGCCCACCCGGCGATGTTGAGCCAGGCGGATGTGGGCATTGGTACGGTTCCGGCGACCGCATAGACCGCTTGCACGGCGCCGTACAGGGGAGTGAAGGGTGCAATCTGAGAGACGAAGGGCGGCAGCTGGTCGAGTGGGATGAACATGCCTGACACGAAGGCACCCATGAGCATGACGAAAGCGGAGGCACTGTAGGCGTTCTCGCCCTTGATCGTGTAGCCGCAGGCCAGGCCGATGAGCGCGCCCAGGGCCGAGAGAGCAACGACGACGAGCCCGCTGATGATCCAGGCACTCGTCTCCATCTGCGAACCGGTCGCAAGCCCCACGCTGAAGCAGATGAGTGCGATGAAAGCGCTCAGTGCCACCAGAGCGGTCAGGCGTACCACGAGGATCACCCACGGCTGGATGGGGGTCAGGGCATACATGCGTGAGATGCCGGTCGTGCGTTCAACGGAGAGCGTCGCGCCAAGAGAACCGCCCACCAGGATGACGCCGTAGGTGGTCATCATGACGACCATGGCAGCGGCGAGGTTCCCGCGTCCGGTCTGTGTAGTGCGCGCGGCCTCGGTCATGCCGAACATCGCGTACATGAACAGTGGGATGGCCAGTGCGAAGGCCATGTTCCACGGATTGAGGATGTGAGAGAGGAAGGTCGAGATCCAGAGTTTCCCCGCGCCCTTGAAGGGGGAAGGGATGGGACGACTGGTTGCTCGTGCGGGTGCTTGGGTGGTCATGATGCCTTCTTCGTATGGTGTATCTGCGTTCGTGGGCGAGGCTTACTCTGCGTCCGCGTGGGAGGTAATGCGCTCGAAAACGTCTTCAAGGTCTTCGTTGTCGGCGACGACTTGCTCGGTCGGTGCGTCGAGGAGCACACGTCCCTCATCGATGATGACGATGCGGTCTGCATCCTTGCGGGCCTCGGTGAGGTAGTGCGTGACGAAAAGGAGGGTGCGACCTTCTGCAGCTTCGGCACGCATTGTCTCCCAGAATGCGCGGCGGGCGAGCGCGTCCATTCCCGCGGTCGGCTCGTCGAGGATCAAGAAGTCCGGGTTGCCCGCCAGTGCCAGGGCGAGGCGTACACGCTGGCGCTCGCCTCCAGAAAGCTTGTCGATCGGACGTTTGGCCAACTGAGTGAGCTTTGTGCGTTCAAGGAGTTCGTCAGTGGGGATCGGATTGGCATGCATTGAGGCCACCAGATCAATGGTGTAGCCGACCTTCCCGTCTCGAGGCATTGAGCCAGTTTGGAGCATTGCTCCAACGAGGGAGCGGCGTACGGCTTCACGCGGACTCATTCCGTAGACGCTGATCTCACCCGAAGTTGGTGTAGCCAAGCCAAGGACGATGTCGAGGAAAGTGCTCTTGCCTGCGCCGTTAACGCCGAGGATCGCAACGATTTCGCCGGGCATCAGGGTGAGGTTGACTCCTCGCAGTGCCTCGACGGGGCCGAAAGACTGGTGGATGTTGGTCGCCTGCAGAGCAGGGGCTGCTTCTGTATTCATGGTTCAAGTGTGTGCGCCCATGAATGAGGCCAGAAGTGTCCTTTGATGCAGGAGTCCCTATGACAAATGTCATGGGGACTCCTGCGCGGATAACACGCCTACTAGGGATGCTCAGAGCTCGTAGGGTCTTTGGATGAATATCCTAGGGCTGAGGTTTTTCGTCGAAGATGATCTCTTCTGTTATCCAGACATCGCTCCAGCGAGGGTGAGTCATTTTGCACTGCGCGTAGTACTTTTGGTTTCCTTCGAAAATATTCATGTACACGCTGTAGTAAGCTATTCCCTTATCGTCTGCGGTCTTTCTGATGGAACGTTTAGAGGTAAGGCTAATATTTCGTTGAAGGTTCTCTTTAAGTGCACGACTGCACTGTTGCTCGACGATCAATTCTTCGTCTGCATCAGTGCTTTCGTAATGAGGCTGAGTCGCGGAAACTGACGGTGCCACAGAATCTGAGGGCGTTGGTCTTGATGTTTCTTGCACAGAAGGTGATGGGGCAAGCGGAAAGCTACGCCACAAGAAAAAGACAGCGGTTATCGCGATGATGATGACGAGTGCAACCCAGATTATGACAGGCTTCTTCGTCGAGGACTTCGCCGGTTCTGGATGCGGAGATTGTTGTGCTTGGCCGTATCTTTTGAGTGGAGCGTAAGTTTCGGCATGTGGAAGATGTGGAGATGCCTGAGGAACGGGGGAGTCGGCGGAAGGCATGAGACTAGGCATGGGTGATCCTGACAACAGGAGTAGGTGTCGGCGAAGAACTATCCGAGATTGTTGGAGTCGGCAAAGGAGTGGGGTCAATTCTCACGTTGGTCGTGTCAAACGAAAAACTGATGCTTTGGACTTCTTTACTCAACACGGCTGTGCAAGTCACGTCATAGGTTTGCACAGCTTCTGTTCCAATGGATCCTGAGACTATTCCGGTCATCATGTATTGAGTGCCGGCTGGGCCATATGGTCCGAGCTTCGTAATGTTCAGTGCTCGGATGCCTACCAGTGAGAAGCCGGGAGTATTCTTGATCTCCATGCTGCACCGGCTAACAACTTGTCTCCCAATCGATTCTCCTACTGGTTGTTCAGGGGAGGAAGACGGTGAGGAAGTTGCGCTCAATGAGCTTGGTCCCGGTGTTGGAACCGGTGAGGCTCCCCGCGTGGAGGAATGCCACAGGAAGAAGCCAATAATCAGTGCAAGCACTATCGCAACTGCGATCCACACAATCGCTTTACCTTGGGGGTTTCGCGGTTTTAGCTGCGTAGAGTGAGGCGTCTGCTGCTCCGTATACTGCCCTTGCAGTAGTATCGGTCTGCTACCCTGCGGGAGCGGTGAAGCTTCTTGCCCAGCCGGGTATCCGGGTTGCACGGTGGAATCAGACATGCGTCCCTCGTTCATTGCTGCGGATTCGGGTCGACAAAGGCTTTGATCTCATATGAGTCACTTGCCTTCACGTGAGTAGCTGTGCACTTCATGTGGAAAAGGGCCGACGAAAAATTGGTATCTTCCTTGTACTTTCGTTCTGCATGTACCGTTCCGTCAACCTCGTATTCTTCATCGCCGTTGTCGCGTGTTCCGGTTTTCTTGAGATAATCCGTAGAGACAGCCTTGGATTGGTAATCATCGCGGAGAGACTGAGCGGCTGCACTCGAACACTTGAAAGTAATCATCAGCCATGTCTTTTCATCGATACCGTCATCTCGGTTCTTCGTCGTTGGTGTCGGGGTGGGGAAAAATGATTGAGAGGCAGCGGGAAGCAGGGTGAGATCGACTGCCCCGTCAACGTTGAAAGTATCGCTGGCCTCGACATAAGTGACAGGGCAGGTGATCTCGTACCTGCTCTGGACTGAGGATCCCTTGGCATAGCCCGTCACCGTGGCGGTGTAGGTGTACTTCACCTTCCCGGCGGTATTTTTATCGGTAATTCTGAGCGTTTTGGTTTTGATCTGGAGGAGGAGGTCCATCTTTCCAGATGTCTGAGATGCATCGGCGCATTTACTTTGGACCTTCTCAATAGCGTCTTCATCGATGCCGTCGTCAATAGGATGGGTTGGAATCCAGTCGGGGAGAGACACTGACGGTATTGGAGCCGATGATGACGTGCTTGAAGTAGATGCTGGTTGAAGCTTCTGAGTGGAACTATTGCGCCACATGAAGAAGACAACAATCAACGCCAAAATGGTGAGAGCTGCGATCCACGTAACGATTGGTCCCTTAGCGATGTTTTCTCTTGGAAGCTCATCGTGAGGAGGCATTGGCAGCTGCTGCTCGTACTGGGATGTCCGATATTCTCCATCCTGAGGAACAAATGGAGTTCCTCGGGGAGTGGAATCTCCCGAATTTGGGGTGAAATCAGACATGCGCTCTCCTTTCTGCGAGCAGAATGCAAATCGACACTGCCGATGTCCTTCCTAGCAAGATCACTTCTCGCCGTGGAACGAAAAATGCCCCTCACTCAATCGGATCTGTCCCAATCGACGAATCCTCTGTCTTCCACAGGTCGCCATCTTTTACATGGACGACCGTGCAGCGAGCCTCATACTTGGTCTGTCCTTCGAAGGCATGGCCCTTGACGTTATATTGCTGGTCACCATTCGAACGCGTTTCGCCGACCTGAATTTCGTCGACAAAGACGACGTTAATGGGGCGAGTGCTGTTCAGTTCGGCAGTGATCGAACAAGATTTTTCGATGAGCATCGCAGTTTTGTCATCGATTCCCTCGTGGCTATTTTTAGAGGGGCTCGGCGAGGAAGATTTTGGTGTGGGAGATTTTGAGGCAGTCGTTGAAGTCTTGGGTTTGAGGGAAGGAGAAGTCGGCTTGGACGTTGGTGTGGAAGAGGTCGGGATAGGTGCGGGGGAAGAGAGAGACGGAGTGGGCGCGGGCGAAACGCTCGTGCTCGAAGAGCGCCACAGGAAGAACGCAAGAAGAAGCACAAGAACCGCGACTACTGCGATCCACACGTATAGAGGACCTTTGTTGAATGATGAGCGAGGCGCAGGCGGATATGGTCCTTGTGGAGGCTGGAAACCTCCCTGTGGGGCCTGATATTGCCCTTGGAGATATGGGGCTTGGGGATAAGAACCTTGGGGAGTGTATCCGCCGCCGTAGGGTTGAGGGCTTGGGGATCCTGGTGCCGGGGTGAAGTTAGACATCTAATTCTCTTTTACTACTACAGATGACGGACAGAGCTTATCTAGTTACTCCCCCTGCAGATCCTAGGGGAGTAACTAGATCAAGCTCCTATTTGACGGGATTTTCGTGCACAGTGATCTCTTCCGTTGCCCAGATATCACTCCACCTGGGGTGAGCGACCTTGCACTCAAGAAGATACTGAGTATCGCCTTTATATCCGAAGACCGAAACATCGAAACTCATGTCTCCATTCGGAGTTTCAGACCTATACATTTCATCGACTTCGGTTCGGTCGTACTTCTGGTCAACATACTGTTTAATGGCCTCGGTGCAGCTCTTCTCAGCGAGAATTGCCGTGTTGTAGTCGATGTCGGGGAAACGAGTAGGTGTCGGCGTAGCAGAAGTCTTTTTCTTCGTTGGAGAAGCTGAGTGGGACGCGCTTGTCGTTGACTCGCTTGGAACGGGTGCCGCGGACGTCGGCGTAGGAGTCGGCGGTACCTGAGGCGTGAAACTGCGCCACAAGAAAAAGACAGCGACCAACGCCAGGACCGCAACAATCGCAACCCAGATCATGACCGGGCCTTTATTAACTGGCGGCTTTGGAGGAGCGGGATACGGGGATTGCTGGGGCTGGTATTGTCCCTGGAACGGCGGGTAAGCGCCGTCTTGTGGAAACTGTGGTGCTCCCTGGGGCTGAGGGTATTCGGGGTAAGGCGTGAAATCAGTCATGGGGTCTTCTTAACAACAGGCGTCGGAGTTGAACTATCTGAGACAGCGGGGGTTGACACAGGCGTGGGCTCAATCTCGACGCTGGTGGTATCGAAGACAAAGCCAACCCCGGCCGCTGCTGGATCGTCTGCCACAACAGCGGTACACGTCATTCGATAGGTTTCTATGGCATCGGATCCGTTTGATCCCGAAACTAAACCGGTCATCATGTATTGAGTGCCGACATCACCGTAGCGTCCGATTTCTTTGATCGTCAGCGCCCTAATTCCCTCAAACTTGGGGAAGCGAGGGGTGTTTAATACGCCGATCCTACAGTTAGCAACCACATCATTTCCGATGAAGTCGTCAACCTTTTCTCCGGTGTCAGAAGAAGCAGTGTCGTTCGATGATGGTGATACCGGGGTCGGAGTCGGAGATGCTCCCGGAGTTAAAGCTCGCCAGGTGAAGAAGGCTGCGACCGCAAGAAGAGCGATGACAACTGAAATCCAGACAATGAGCTTGATGATGCCCTTCGAAGTTGCCGGCACTGGGTTCGGCGTTTGCGGAGAGGGATATTGTCCCTGAGGCGGTGGATACACGCTTCCTTGGGGGAACTGCGGGCTACCTTGGGGAGCCGGGTAGCCCGGGTTGGGGGAGAAATCAGACATGAGTTCCTCGTTCATTGGATCGGATTCGGGTCAATCTCTGCCTTCACGTCATATGAGTCGTCTGCCTTCATATGAGTAGCGGTGCACGTCATTTGGAAGAGGCTTGAAGAGAAATCGGTAGATTCCTTGTACTTGCGTTCTGCGTGGACTTTTCCGGTCAACTCGTAAAGCTCATTGCCATTACTCAATGTCGCTGTTTTCTTGAGGTATCCCGGCATCATCGCCATGACTTTGTAATCGTCACGAATAGATTGCGTGGAAGCAGTTGTGCACTTTTCAGTGATGATCATCCATGTTTTCTCATCGATGTCATCATCGCGGTACTTCCTCGTTGATGTCGGAGATGGCGAAGAAGATTGTGAAGGATCGGCAAGCGGCGTGAGACCCACATCTCCTACAACGTTGAAGCTGTCGCTTGCTTGAGCGTGAACAACGCTGCAGACGATCTCGAAGCTGCTCGTTGAAGATGAACCCTTTGCGTAGCCGGTCAAGGTGCCGGTATACGTGTACTTCATGTCGCCGTTGCCGAATTTTCCTTCAAAGTGCACTGACTTTGTTTTAATCTCCTTGACGGCGTCCACCTTCCCTGACTTGGTAGCTTCGCTCCAGCAAGCACCGCGGCTCCCCGAAATGGTTTCTTCATCGATCCCATCATCGACGGACTGTGAAGGGTTCGGATTGGGGGTGGCAGATGAGAAGGATGAAGGATCAGGGGCGCTTGGACTTAGCGAGGGTGAGGTACCGCGGCCGGACGTGTGCCACAAGAAAAAGACAACAACCAATGCAAGAACGGTCAGTACCGCAATCCATGCGATGATCGGCCCCTTTGAACTGGGGTTCTTCTCAGGTTCGACATACGGAGCTTGAGGAGCCTGATAAGGAGCTTGTGGCTGCGGGTAGGCTCCGCCTTGAGGGATCACAGGAGGGCCCTGGGGGGAGCTGGGTATCCGGAATTTGGTGAAAAATCAGACATAAGCTCCTCGCACATCTCCCTCGTTTAACGATTAAGTGGTCTCAGTCTACGTTCCAGCACGCATCTGGGCGAAATCTCTTCCTTCCCATCCACGCAACGATACCCACAAACGCGGCGCCCCCATGGCCTCGTCGATAGAATAGGCCCAGCTCAACTTAGGGAGGACTCATGACCGGGGAATCATTCTTCGCGCATCATTCGCATGACGAGGCAGAGCAAGCCGCTCCCGCTTCGCAAGAAGAACAGCGGCCGGGGACAATTCCAGCTGACCTTATTCCCTATCTCGAAGAAGCTGACCGCGTCGACGAAGAGGATTTCGACAATGAGTCAGCCGATAGTGAGCCTGACGAACGCGATCTTGCCCTCGAAGCGCTGGCGCTAAACTCGATGCTCCTAGGCCCAGATCCTTCGATCCTCGCTGAGCTTGAAGGCGACTACTCCCAGTGGGGAGAAGACTGGGAAGAAGAACTTGCTGAGCGCCGCGCAGAAGACGCACACCGCGAAGCTTTGACGGATGCTGCCCATAGTGCTCGGATGGAAGCGCGCGTTGAGGAAATCTACCAAGAAATCATCGCGAGGGTCCCCGAACATCAGGTTCAACCGACCTTGGATCGCGTGAAAGAAACACTCGATATCTTGGGTGATCCCCAAAATAGCTATCCCAGCGTGCACATCACCGGCACCAATGGAAAGACCTCAACAACGCGCATGATCGATGCGCTTCTGGCGGCAAGCGGCGTGCGAACCGGACGATTCACCTCTCCGCACCTCGTTGATGTCCGCGAGAGAATCACCATCGAACAAGAATCGATCTCTGCAGAAGAATTCGTGCGCACGTGGGACGATATTGCTCCCTATATCGAAATGGTCGACCGTGCCCACGCCGAAACAGATGGAACCCGACTGTCATTTTTTGAAGTCTTTACGGTTATGGCTTTTGCAGCCTTTGCTGACCACCCCGTTGACGCTGCCGTCGTCGAAGTCGGAATGGGAGGCAGATGGGATGCGACGAACGTTATCGATGCTGGAGTCAGCGTCATCATGCCCATTGCGATCGACCATGAAAAGTGGCTTGGATCGACCATTCGCGAGATCGCAGAAGAAAAGGCAGGAATCATCAAGCCCGGTCAGATCGTGATCGTTGCCCGCCAAGAGGAAGAAGCCCTGCGGGTGATCGAAGAGCGTGCGGCCAGTGTCGATGCAATTGTTCGCCTCGAAGGTCGAGACTTTGAAGTCCTCGATCGCCAGCTTGGGGTCGGCGGGCAGATGATTACCGTCCGCACGCCAGCAGCAGTCTATGAGGATGTTTTTGTTCCTCTCTTTGGTAGCTACCAGGCAAACAATGCTGCAGCTGCGATCGCAGCCGTCGAGGCCTTCATGGGTGGGCGTGCGCTGGATGCTCGCCTTGTCGAGGCCGGAATGCTTGCCGCTACTTCACCGGGGCGCCTTCAAGTTGTGCGCCACTCGCCGACGATTATTGTTGATGCTGCGCACAATCCTGCCGGTGCTCACACCCTGGGTGAATCCATTTCCGAGGTCTTCGACTTTGAACGCATCGTCGGCGTCTATTCGGGGATGGGGGATAAGGATATCGAAGGAGTACTCGGCGAGGTCGAACCCTATCTTGATTCCCTCGTGGTTACACAGATGCCCGGGGTGCGCGCAAAACCCGCCGAAGAAATCGCCGAAATCGCGCGCGATGTTTTCGGGGAAGACCGCGTGGAAGTCCACGAAGATATCCTCGAGGCAATTGCCGCTGCCGTTAACCTTGGCGAGGCCGGGGATGAGAGTGCCCCCGCAACCGGCGTTGTCGTTTTTGGCTCGGTCCTCTTAGCTGGGGAAGTCCTGCGTCTCATGGGAATTCGCCCCTAGTAATTTCACTGCGAGCATGGCATGATTTTGAGTAAATCCAGCTCAGGGGGTAGATAGGGTTGACTCACTCGCGCACAGAGCTTGCCGTGAGCTCATCACCCTCTGTTCCTGTCGCCGTGATATCTGGTGGTGGCGGGGGACATGAACCCATGGATTCAGGTTTTCTTGGCCAAGGGATGCTCAGCGGCTGCGTGACCGGAGAACACTTCACCGCACCTTCTGCCCCGGACGTTGCTCAGCTCATCACTCGAATAATTGAAGAGACCCCTGCTGAAGAAGTTCTCGCGATCGTCAAGAACTACACCGGGGATGTGCTCAATTTCCAAGTTGCAGCGGAACTCCTCGAAGACACAGGAATTGCCTGCACACTGGTATACGTTCATGACGATCTAGCAACTCGCGGGGTTTCGCAAGGAGCGCGAGGGATTGCAGGCACACTCCTTTACGAGAAGATTCTTGGTGCCGGTGCATCGCTTGCAATGACGCGCGAGGAGCTCGGCCAGCTTGCAGCCGAAATTGAACAGACGATCGTCAGCTATGGGATTTGTTTCCGTGCCCCTACAACGCCCGACGGAAAGCTCTCCTTCGATCTTGCCAAAGGGCATGCCGAAATGGGAGTTGGAATCCACGGAGAAAAGGGCATTTCAACGCTTCCGTATTCGACGCGCTCCGAGGTCATTTTTCAAGCTGTTAAGGAAGTTTTTAGCCAACTTCCTCCAGGCAGCGAAGAAGTGATCGTTCTGGTGAATAACTTGGGGTCTGCCCCTGAGGAAGACCTGAAATATGCGTGCTCCGCAATAGAAGAATATGCACGTTGCACTGGCGAAACTATCGCTCGTATGAAGAGTGGGCGTTTTGTCACCAGTGACGATATGGACGGTCTGTCGCTGACCTTAATGCGCGCGCGTCCGGATATCCTTACCCTTTATGATGCTCCGACCCTTGCCCCCGCATGGAGTGAATGAAATGAACACCATCAACACACAGTGGTTTACCCAGTGGATGCGTCTGTGCGCAGCCTCCTTGCTTCGCGAAGAAGAACGCCTGACCGAACTTGACCGTCAAATCGGTGACGGTGACCACGGTACGAATATCACACGTGGTTTTACCCAGGTTGAGAACGCCCTCGCAGATTCCGAGTGGAATTCGCTGTGCGAAGGACTCACCTTGGTTGCGAAGACTCTGATGACTCATGTTGGGGGAGCCTCCGGGCCCCTATACGGCACTGGTTTTCTCAGAGGTGGCCGTGCCCTTGCGCAGAATTCAGATTGTCCGGACAGTGAGGCGATCGCAGTCTTGTATGAGGCTATTGCCGAAGGAATTTCACAGCGCGGTAATGCAAGTACTGGCGATAAAACCATGCTCGACGCATGGCTTCCCGCGGCCCAAATCGCACGAGAATTGGCCTCGCGAGGAAAAAACGTTAACGAGGTACTGCAAGCCGCTGCGCATGCCGCACAGCGTGGAGCTGCACTGACCGAGGGGATGAAGGCGCTCAAAGGACGTGCGTCTTATCTTGGAGAACGCTCGATCGGACACGTGGATCCGGGGGCTGTTTCTTCAGCAATCATCATCATGCAGGCAGCCCGTGCTGCCGCCGACGATTAGGACATAACAATGGCGTGTGTTGCATTCGTGATCATCTCGCACAGTCAGGAACTTGCTGAAGGCGTTGTTGAACTTGCCTCTCAAATGGCTCCCGACATCCATTTCGAGATTGCTGCGGGGGAGGATACTGGCGGTTTAGGCACGTCTATGAGCAAGGTCGAAGATGCCCTTGATCGAGCGCTCGCACGCATTCATAAACCCGGTAGCGACTTGTGTCGGCGCGGTGTGCTTCTCCTGACAGACTTGGGTTCTTCGACCATGGTCGCCCAGACCGTCCTTGAGCTACGCGGTAACCCGAAAGATTGCATGTGCGTGACTGCCGCTTTGGTTGAAGGGACGGTTGCTGCTGCGGTCGCAGCCCACGGTGGTAGCGGGCTTGCCCAAGTCGCGGTTGCTGCCTGTCAAAGCGCCATTGACTTGGCGGAGCGTGCCCGCACTGAAATTGCGCAAATCACGAGTGTTGTTCTGGAGCCATCTTCTTCCCGAGTTTTTGAAATTACCTCGCAGCAGATTCTTGAAGAAGAAATGACAGTCAGTGACCCTGCTGGCCTGCATGCCCGTCCTGCCGCACTTCTTGTCCGAGCTCTTGCTCCAATGGATGCGCAGGTCTGGATCAATGATGTTGATGCCTCCTCTGTTTTGGAGCTCATGTCCTTGGGGGTTCGCCAGGGCCAGCACATCCATGTCCGCGCGCAGGGCCTCGAGCGCGAAGAAGCAATGCGATGCGTCCGGGAAATGCTCCAAGGACACGGAAGTTGATCGAAATTCTGCTGAATATCTTCAGGAAGCTTTAGGCTTAGATTCGTGCACCTTAAAACACTTTCACTGAGAGGATTTAAATCCTTCGCAAGTGCAACGACTCTACGCCTGGAACCCGGGATCACCTGTGTGGTTGGTCCGAATGGTTCTGGAAAGTCCAATGTCGTCGACGCTTTAGCGTGGGTCATGGGTGAGCAAGGTGCAAAAACGCTTCGCGGCGCGAATATGGCCGACGTCATCTTTGCCGGAACATCAGGTCGCGCACCCTTGGGACGAGCACAGGTCGACTTAACCATCGACAACAGTGACGGCCTCCTTCCCATCGACTACTCCGAAGTCACCATCAGTCGCACTCTTTTCCGAGGCGGTGGCAGCGAATACGCAATTAATGGAACTCCGGCCAGGCTCCTGGATATCCAAGAATTGCTTTCTGATACCGGTATGGGCCGTCAAATGCACGTCATTGTCGGGCAAGGGCAGCTCGACACGATCTTGTCGTCAACGCCGGAAGAACGCCGCGGTTTCATTGAAGAGGCTGCGGGGGTTCTCAAACACCGCAGGCGAAAAGAACGCGCATTGAAAAAACTAGGGGATATGGATCAAAACTTGGTCCGGGTCCTCGACCTCACCTCAGAAATCGAGCGTCAGCTGCGTCCTCTTGCACGCCAAGCGAAGATTGCGCGTCGAGCCTCGCTCATTCAAGCGCGTGTACGCGACGCAAAAGCGCGTCTTCTTGCCGATGATCTGGTGATTGCTCGAGATCGGCTTCAGCGCGGATCTGATGATGCTGACGTCCAGCATGAGCGCCTAGCACACCTGCAAGAAGAAGAAACACTCAGGAGCGCCGATATTCGACGCCTGGAAGAAGAGGAGCGCCTCCGCCACCCGCAGGTCGCACAGGCAATGGAGGAATGGCAATCGCTCACCGCAATTGCCCAGCGTCTCGATGCCACCATGACGATCGCACGTGAGCGCGTGTTGACCCATTCCCAACCAGAATTGGCCCCTCAAACCGAAGACCCCGCATCCTTGGATGAACGCGCGCAAGCCGCCAGCCACGAGGATGCACAGATTCTTCAACGAGTTCAAAGCGCCCAGAGTCGAGTCGACGAGGCTCTTCGTCTTCGCGGCGAAGCCGAACGCCTCGATGACGAGGCCCAGCGTGCCTTGGCACAAGCAAACCGACTTCTCGCCGATTATCGCGAGGCCAGCGCGCGCCTCAGTGCGGGTCTTGCCTCGGCATCGTCACGCTTTGATGCCGCCCAGGCGGAAGCAAAACGCGCAAAGACCCAGGTAGACGCTGCCCGAGAGCGTGAGGCGAAGGCCGCTCAGGAGGCGCAAGCCTATTCGGAAGATCATCCCAGCAACGATTCACTCGCCTCGAAAGCACTCAACGCTGCACAAAAAACTCGAGAAGAAGCACGCGAGAAGGTCGATGCGCTGCTTGCACGTGAACGCGACGCGCGAGCTGAACGCGCGCGTTGGGAAGCACGCCGCGATGCACTCGCTCAAACTCTCACTCCCAGCGACGGTACCGCCTCGTTTATGGAAGCCAAGGGATCGATGGGCGATCTGCCCAGTGGCGTCCATGTCGATGCCGGGTATGAGAATGCAATTGCCCAGCTGCTTTTCCCCTTCTCAGACGCGTTGGTGATGGATACACGCGAGCACGCCTGGGAGAACGTTCGCGATGCCGACGAGCGTGGCCAGGGACAAGTCCGTTTCCTCATCGCAGATTGCGCGGCGACTAACCGCAAGCCGGCCCCACTTGAGGGAATTCCGGGCAAATGGGCCAGAGACGCCGTCACCTCGGAGCGTTTTTCTGCTCTCCTCGATGTACTCCTTGACGGTGCGTGGGTGTCGCAGACCATTGAAGAAGCGCGAATCGCTATTGCCCGCCCAGAAATTGAGTGCGTGGCAACTGCGCGCGGGGACCTCGTGACGAATTCATCCGTGCTGGTAGCGGGGGAGGAGAGCGCTTCACCCCTTGCCTTGCGGGCACAGTACGAGGAAGCAGCGGCGGCTGCCGCGGAAGCATTAAAGCGGGAAAGTGATGCCCAAGAGCAACTGAGTGAAGCCGACGCTGCTCTGGACCAAGCTGTGCGTGGAGCAAATGACGCACTCAAGGCGCTTCGTGAAGAGGACGCGCGTCAAGCGAAGATCGCACAGGAGGCGGCTCGCGTTCACAGCGGCGCTCGTGCCGCTCACGCGGAAACAACGCGTGCCGAAGAGACCCTGAAACGCGCCGAAGAACAACTTGAGCACGCGCGCATTGCCCACGAAAATGCGCAGGAACGTGCGCGAACCGGCGCACTTGAAGCTCCCGATGTTGATCTCGAGGCCGCGACTCGCCTCGCCGAAGAACGCGCAGCTGCAGCGCGCGCGGCGCGGGAAGAAGAGACGCAGGCACGCCTTGCTTTGCGTGGAGCAGAAGAAGAATCACGAGGCGCAGCCTCGCGCGCCCGGAATCTTCGACAGGCCGCTGCCCGTAGTCGCGAGGAAAGAATTTCCTACCAGCGCAGGGAAGAGCGGCGTAAGCGTGAACTTGCACGTGCTCAAAGCGTTCTAGAAGAGGCACAGCGGGGCTTCGAATATGCGCAAAGGGCAGTTGCCGCGGCAAAGGGACGCCGCGACGCCATCGAAGTGGCGCGGCGTGAAGATTCGGAGAAACTCGCGGGAGTTCGCGCTCAACTCGATGCCGTTCGCGCTCAAATTTCTGAGCTCACTCTTGCCTCCCAACAGGCTCAGATTCTGCGCGCGGAATTACGGATGCGTGTCGAGCAACTTGAGGGGCGTTCTTTGGAGGAAATCTCCATGGAAGCAGATGACCTCATCGAACACTATGGCCCGCATAACCTAGTCCCCATCCTCACCGAGGACGCACTCAACCAGGTCAGCCCAGAGGACGTTGATTCGAATGAGGAAGGACAGCCTGCCCAAGAAATAGAAGATTCCGTGCCTTCACGGCCCTATGTGCGCGAAGAACAGGTCAAGGTCCTTGACCAAGCCCTCAAAGAACTCGAGAAACTGGGCCGTGTCAATCCTCTTGCTTTGGAAGAACATGCGGCTTTGGCTAAGCGGCACGAATTCCTCGTCGCCCAAGTACACGACCTCAAAAAATCTAAGGCAGATCTTCTCCATATCGTCGAAGATGTCGATCGCCTGGTTCAAGAAGCCTTCGAAGAAGCATGGAAGGACACAGCGAAGCACTTTGAACACACTTTCAATGTTCTCTTCCCAGGTGGAGAGGGCCATCTTGTCTTGAATGATCCCGATTCGATGCTCGATACGGGGATCGAAATTGAGGCCCGACCTGCTGGCAAGAAAGTCAAACGCCTCTCACTGCTTTCGGGTGGCGAGCGCTCTCTTGCAGCCCTAGCTTTCCTCGTTGCGATCTTTAAGGCTCGTCCCTCTCCCTTCTATGTGATGGACGAGGTTGAGGCAGCCCTAGATGACATTAATCTCTCGCGCTTGCTGGAGATCTTCAAGGAATTGCGCGCGACCTCGCAGCTGATTGTGATTACGCACCAGAAGCGAACAATGGAAATCGCTGACGCACTGTACGGTGTCACCATGAGGGACGGTGTGACTCGCGTGGTCTCTCAACGCCTGAATGAATAGGGCGTGCACTTGGCATAGCTGCGTCACTGATGGGAAAGTTAAGACATGATTGAAGGAATTGCGGTCTACATCGTCACCATGATCGTCATGCTTGCTATTGCCGCAGCGGTCATCTTGGGCTTCGCCCTGCACAGGCGTAGTGCTGATCAATGGAAAGACCATTTGAAGAGTCAATCCACCCAAGAGATTCCGACCCAGATTCCCGAGATCAGCGTCCGTGAAGAGAATATGAGAAACGTGCTTGATAGCTCTCGTAGTTCTCGCGGTTACATGGTTGCCGATGGCCTCCCTGGTTTCGAGGCCGTTGAAGCAATGACCGAACGTATTGAAGACATTGCAAGCCGTCGAGGCTCTCACGCGAAGTCTGCCCCTCGCCAGCAAGGCGAATCGCAAAGCGGTGCCTCCAGCGACGTTGCGCCGACAGAAAAAGCCTAAAAAGGAAGACCTGAGGAAAGATTGACCCATGCAGGCTCTCATGGATTTTGTTCATAACCCGGTGGCACCCATCATTTTGGTGGGAGTCATTGTTGTGCTCGTTGGTGCGATTCTTGCCTTCGCGCGCTCGCGTAAGCCGAAGGATGCCCAGCTTCCTCCCGCTACGCCTCCACAGGTGCCTGCCGAGGCCGCGCCTGAAGAACCCCGTGAAAGCGAGGCGGGCGACTCCGATCAGATTCGCGCCGGCCCGATTGCCGGCGAAGAGACCGCTGCGGAGGGGGACGCGAGCGTTGAGCCTGCCTTGGCCTCGGAAGAAGAACCTGCCCAAGAAGTTGAGGTTCCCGAGTCGATTCCTTCGCGCATGGGACGCCTCCGTGCTCGTCTGGCGCGCTCCGGTGCGCTGGGCAAGTCCCTACTTTCCCTTCTGTCTAGGGGAGACCTATCGGCTACCGATTGGGAAGAGATTGAAGACTCCCTGCTGATCGCGGACTTGGGATTGGACGCAACCGAAGAGCTCATGGAGGCACTTCGTACACGCGTCAAGGTTGAAAATACCTCGGATCCGCAGGTCGTTCGTGCTCTCTTGCGCGAAGAACTGCTCAAGCTTGTCGGGCCAGACATGGACCGCTCCGTCAACCTCGGTGTCCGCGACGTCGACGGTGTTCGAGTCCCAGCAACGATTTTGATGGTGGGCGTGAACGGTACCGGTAAGACCACGACGACCGGAAAGATGGCGCGTATTTTCCGCGCTGAAGGACACGAGGTTCTCCTTGGTGCGGCTGATACTTTCCGCGCAGCTGCTGCCGATCAGCTTGAAACCTGGGGAAGTCGCGTGGGTGTGGACGTTGTCCGTTCTGAGCGTGAGGGAGCGGATCCCGCATCAGTTGCTTTTGAATCGGTTGAAGAAGGCATTCGTCGCGGCTGTGACATCGTCATGGTGGATACGGCCGGTCGACTTCAAACGAAGTCTGCGCTCATGGATGAACTTGGCAAGGTTAAACGCGTGATGGAAAAGCACGCGCCCGTGAGCGAAGTTCTCTTGGTCTTGGACGCAACTACCGGTCAAAACGGCTTGCGACAGGCAGAAGTGTTTGCTGAAGTTGCAGGGGTAACGGGCATTGTCTTGTCGAAGCTTGACGGCTCAGCCAAGGGCGGAATCGTCGTTTCTGTCCAGCGCACTCTGGGCGTTCCTGTGAAGTTTGTCGGGCTTGGAGAAGGCCCAGACGACCTCGCACCTTTCGACCCGAACTCGTTTGTTGATGCGATCGTGGGCTAGAACCCACTACCCTTAAAACCTGGTTCTGTATTTTTGTGCTCGTGAGGAGTAGTCACAGTGGCTTTCTCGGATCTGTCTGATCGTTTGACAGCGTCTTTTAAGAAGCTGCGTTCGCGCGGTGTATTGACCGAGTCTGATGTTGATCAGACCATCAGCGAGATTCGACGCGCACTCTTGGACGCCGACGTCGCACTGCCCGTTGTTCGCGAGTTCACGACGCAGGTTCGCCAGAAGGCCTATGGTGCCGCTCGCTCTCGTGCCCTCAATCCTGGTCAGCAAGTCGTTCGAATCGTTCACGACGAACTGGTCGAGATTCTTGGAGGCGAAACCCGAGAACTCCACTTCGCTCAGCGCGGTCCCACAGTCTTCATGCTCGCTGGTCTGCAGGGTGCAGGTAAGACGACTTTGGCCGGAAAGCTTGGAAAGTGGCTGCGTGAAGAAGGCAAGTCTGTCTTGCTCGTTGCTTCAGACCTCCAGCGCCCCAATGCGGTTGGTCAGCTGCAAATCGTTGGTGAGCGTGCGGGCGTTCAGGTGTGGGCGCCACAGCCAGGTAATGGTGTCGGCGATCCGGTTCAAGTAGCTCGCTCGGGCCTTGACTATGCGATTACGAACGGCATCAACGTCGTTATCGTTGATACCGCGGGTCGCTTGGGCGTTGACGAAGAAATGATGGCCCAGGCCATTGCCATTCGCGAGGCCGTCAACCCTCACGAAGTCATGTTTGTCCTAGACGCGATGATCGGTCAGGACGCTGTTAATACGGCGACTGCTTTCCGTGACGGTGTGGGCTTTACGGGCGTTGTACTTTCCAAACTCGATGGTGATGCCCGAGGCGGTGCTGCGCTCTCTGTTCGAGGCGTGACGGGTGCACCCATCCTCTTTGCTTCAACGGGCGAAGGCTTGGATGACTTCGAGCGTTTCCATGCAGATCGCATGGCCAGCCGTATCCTCGATATGGGCGACATCATGACGCTCATCGAGCAGGCCGAAAAGCGCCTCGATGCTGAAGAAGCAGAGAAGATGGCCAAGAAGGCCATGTCCGGTGAACTCACCTTGGACGACTTCCTCAGCCAGCTCCAACAGGTCCGCAAGCTGGGTTCAATGAAGAAGGTTCTGGGAATGATTCCCGGAATGGCCCAGATGCGTGATCAGCTTGAGAACTTCGATGAACGCGAGGTAAACCGCGTCGAGGCAATTGTTCGCTCGATGACCCCCGCCGAACGCGCAGATGTTTCGATTCTCAACGGCTCACGCCGTGCTCGTATTGCTCGCGGTTCTGGCGTCACGGTTGCTGAGGTCAATAATCTGGTCAAGCGTTTTGAAGCCGCGAAAACCATGATGGGGCAAATGGGTCAGATGGGACCGGGAGGAATGCCCGGAATGGGATCCATGCCCGGAAGCGGCGGAAAAGCAAAGCAGAAGGCACAAGCTCGTAAGGACCGTGCTCAGCGAGCACGCGTGGCCAAGAAGGCACGTAGTGGTAACCCTGCTAAGCGTCGTCAACAAGAACTCGAGGCCCTACTTCCTCCCGAACAGCGTTCAAGCGCGCCCTCGGGTTCGGCTTTTGGTGTGAGCGAGGCCCCGCAAGAAGGCCCTCGCCCGACTTTGGATGATCTTCCCGAAGATATCCGTCGAATGCTCGGCCGTTCCTGATGTATTTTGACGGGCACTTATTGACCGAATCGGGATGGCTTCGCGGTGTATGGGCCCTTGCTCCGGTCATTTCGCCCGTTGATACTATTCCGCGAGGAGCACAGGTTGTGCGCGGGTGGGCTACCCCCGGCCTCGTCGATGCGCACTGTCATATCGGTGTCGGTCACGGTGCCCGCGTTCTGAGTGCAGATGAACAGCGCGGACAGCTTCGCACTGAGCTCAGTGCGGGCGTGACACTTCTGCGTGATTGCGGTTCTCCCGTCGATACCTCGTGGGTTCAAGGCGAGGCTGGTCTACCAGTCCTTATTCGATGCGGTCGTCACATCGCTCGCCCCAAGCGCTATATTCGAGGCCTTGCTCGCGAGGTTGAGGATGCTAGGGATCTTACTGCGGTTGCACTTGAAGAACTGGCACGTGGCGACGGCTGGGTGAAGATCGTGGGGGACTGGATCGATCGCAGTAGGGGAAGGGAAGCGGATCTTGAGCCTTTGTGGCCTCGCGGTGCGCTTGTCGAGGCCGTCGCGGCGGTGCACGAGTCAGGTGGCCGCGTCGCTGCTCACGCCTTTTCTCATCGCGTCATTGATGATCTCTTAGAAGCTGGAGCGGACAATATCGAACACGCCAGCGGAATGGATCGAGACCAGATTGCTGAGGCATGTTCCCGGGGCGTAGCAGTGTCAGTCACTATGCTGCAACGCGAACTTTTTGGGGAGTTTGCCGAGCAGAGTCGCATCAAGTATCCGCGTTACTCGGCGACGATGAAGGGGCTATCGAAGAATCGATATGAACAGGCGCAGCTTCTTTTCGATTCGGGGATAACGATTTTGCCGGCAAGTGATACCGGTGGTTATCAAGAGCCCGGGAGTATTCGCGCTGAGCTTGACGCATGGGCTGGCTTGGGAGTTCCAGCCGATGAGATCCTGTCGCGTGCAACACTCAAGGCTCGACAATATCTAAGATCCACTGCGGGTTTTGTTGGCGGGAGCGCGGATCTAATGATTTATGAGCAATGCCCCTCGCGCTCGGTTGACGCTCTTCTTCATCCGACGCAGATCTGCCGCGAAGGAATGCTTGTCGCCTCGGTGTAGGCTCGGATTCAATCCTGGCGGTGATGAAGACCACCGCCAGGATTGAAGTCTTTATGCCAATCGGCTTGGAATAACCCTTTATTACTGGCATAATTGTTCGCTGTACTCGACGTGCGAAGAGCCCTCTCATCTGAGTTCGTCGCGTCCCGGGATAATCATCGTCTGTGTTTCCCTACCTGACGTATGTCTGTCCCACACCGATTTGAAACAGGAGTGACCACAACAGTGGCAGTTCGCATTCGTTTGAAGCGCATGGGCAAGATCCATGCACCCGTTTACCGTGTCGTTGTCGTCGACTCGCGCAAGAAGCGTGACGGCCGCGTCATCGAAGAGGTCGGTCTGTACGATCCGACCCCGAACCCCTCGACCATCGAGATCAAGTCTGACCGCGTGCAGTACTGGCTCGGCGTGGGCGCACAGCCCTCGGACCAGGTTCGTAACCTGCTCGTCCTGACCGGCGATATCGCTCGCTTCAATGGCAAGGCTGACGCAGTGTCCCGCGTTCAGTACGCAGATGCCGACAAGGCAGCCGCTGCTGCTCAGGCCATCAAGGACGCCGAAGCCGCTGCTGAAAAGCGCAAGGCAGACGCCTCCGCCAAGAAGGCTGAGGAAGAAGCCGCTCGCAAGGCTGAAGAAGAAGCCGCACAGGCCGCTGCCGCTGAAGAAGCTGGAGAAGAGCCCAAGGCTGAAGAAGAAGCTGGCGAGGAAGCCTGATTATGCTTGCTGATGCACTCGAACACCTGGTCAGCGGAATTGTTGACCACCCCGAAGACGTGCGGGTTTCATCCCGTTCCATGCGTCGCGGGCAGATGCTTGAGGTTCGCGTGAACCCGGAGGATCTGGGACGTGTCATCGGTCGTGGCGGTCGCACGGCTCGTGCGCTGCGCACGGTGGTCAACGCACTCTCCCCGCGTGGGAATGTTCGCGTTGATGTTGTTGACACCGACCGCGAGTGACAACGCAGTGATCTCAAACGGGGACCTGGCTCGATCAGGTCCCCGTTTGTCGTTCCTATGACAAGGACTTTCCCATGCTTATGACGGCAGCACTGATTGGCCCCGCACACGGACTACGCGGGGAAGTGATTCTCGATATCCGTAGCGATGATCCCGAACTTTTCATCAGCGGGACAGTTTTTGAAACTTCGGAGCAGTCCATGCCTGAGCTGACGCTTCGCTCCATCCGTCAGCATAAAGAACGCGTGGTCGCCTTATTCGAGGAAGCGAGCGACCGCGAAGGCGCAGAAGCTCTTCGAGGCGTGCGCCTGCTGACCGACGAACGCGAAGAAGAAGATGCCTGGTATCCTCACCAGCTCAAAGGCCTGCAAGCACTTGATCTGCAAGGCCAGCCCTTGGGAACCGTCAAGGGAATTCAGATGGGAGCGGCCCAAGATCTGCTCTTAGTCGCAACTCAGTCTGGTGTTGTGATGGTTCCTTTTGTTCACCAAATCGTTCCCGAGGTTGATGTCGAGGGTGGAACCGTCACCATCGATCCGCTGCCTGGTCTTTTTGACGACGACGCTGTTGAAGCACGCTGATTCGAGCAGGGAAGAAACCACGAATGCGCATTGATCTGATCAGTATTTTCCCGCAGTACTTTTCTGTTCTTGACCTCTCCCTCATGGGTAAAGCAAGAACTAGTGGGCACTTAGATATTCGCGTTCATGATTTGCGCGAATGGACTCACGATCGCCACCGAACAGTTGACGACACTCCCTACGGTGGCGGCGCCGGAATGGTCATGAAGCCCGATGTCTGGGGTGAAGCGCTCGACGACATTGTCGGTGACTCCACAAATTGCGTTTTAGCCGTCCCCACTCCCTCCGGTATTCCTTTTACCCAAAAGAAGGCCCAAGAACTCGCAGGTTTTGATCGCATCATTGTGGCGTGCGGGCGCTATGAAGGAATCGACCAACGCGTCGCTGACCACTACCGAAGCCGCGGCCTCGTCGTTGAAGAATTTTCGATCGGCGATTATGTCCTCAACGGGGGAGAAGTGGCCGCGCTCGTGCTTGTCGAGGCCGTTGGCCGCTTGCTTGACGGTGTGATCGGGAATCCCGATTCTTTGGTCGAGGAATCACACAGTGGCATTGGACTCTTGGAGTACCCGGTCTACACGAAACCTCAGTCGTGGCGAGGACTTGACGTTCCATCGGTTCTCATGAGCGGAGATCACGCGAAGATCGAACGATGGAGGAGCGACCGTTCGCTTGAACGAACCACTTGTCGACGTCCCGATATTATTTCGCGTATCGATCCACATCAGCTTTCAACTCGCGACCGTGAAGTTATTGCGGCACACGGCCTGCTCGTTTGCGATGACGGGCTCAGAAGAGTTGAGATCCGTCGCGCGAAGAAAGAAGAGGCCGAGGCAATCAGTGCACTTGCCTCACGCACCTTCCCCCTCGCAGTGCCCGACATGATCCCCGCCGAGGCCGCGCAGGACTTTATCCGCACGGGGCTGGCTCCCGAGGTTTTTGCGAAGTATCTTGCTGATGAACGCGCGCGGTGCTTTGTTGCCTGCAGCGACGGAGTACTCGTTGCCTATTCTCTAGTCTTCCTTAATGCTCCAGCAGATATGCCGAGGGGAAATGGGAAATACCCCCTTGACGAGCATGCGGCATATCTATCGAAGTGCTACGCGGATCTCGATGTGCATGGCAGTGGAATCGCGGGAGCTTTGCTTGAGCACACGATTGAGGCAGTTCGCCAAGAAGGCGCGACGCAGATCGTCTTGGGAACCCACATCTACAACGAGCGCGCGCAGCGTTTCTATCGCAAACACGGTTTCAAGAAGGCCGGGCGGCGTCATTTCCGACTCAATGATCACGTCGATGCCTCTGATGTGGTGATGGTTCGCCCCGAAGGCGTCTAACTCGCTCTTCCGTAAGGCAAATCACCGTTTTTCGGGCAGGTTTTTTCTCTCGGCACTGTTCTTTTCCTCAAAGAATGTGGCAAACTTGAACGGTCTGTGTGTGGCGTAACCTGCCGCGGGGGGCCGCCGGATCATACGGACATATTCACGATCGCAGGCTTGACCTGCCGAAGAGACGTGACTGACCTGCGGCAGAAGCGTCAAGGAGTAAACATGCAAAAGCTGGACGCCGTCGATGCAGCTTCGCTGCGCGAAGACATCCCTGCTTTCCGTTCCGGTGACACCGTCAAGGTTCACGTGAAGGTTATCGAAGGTAACCGTTCGCGTATCCAGGTTTTCCAGGGCGTCGTTATCGCTCGCCGTGGCCACGGTGTGTCCGAAACCTTCACCGTCCGTAAGATTTCCTTCGGTGTCGGTGTTGAGCGTACCTTCCCCCTGCACGCACCGACGATCGACAAGATCGAAGTTGTCGTCAAGGGCGATGTGCGCCGCGCAAAGCTCTACTACCTGCGTGAGCGCCACGGTAAGGCTGCAAAGATCAAGGAGCACCGCTCCGGATCTGCCGAGTGACACTCACTCGCGATTTAAGCCCGGTATCCTTAAGGATACCGGGCTTTCGCATACGTGTGAGAATTTACGGTAGTAAAAGGAAAGGGAACCGACTATGAGCCGCCGTGGAACGCGCGAAAAAAGTGTACGAATGCCAGTCGCTCACGGCCCCTCGATCAAAGACATCGAGCGTGCTGAGCGTCGCGCACGCAAGAACCCTCTCAATTGGCTGCGGGAGATGGCGATCATCATCATCTGCGCCCTTGTCATTTCTTCGCTGCTTCGCGCTTTTCTTGTGCAGGTCTTCTGGATCCCTTCCGCCTCGATGCGCAATACATTGATCGAACACGATCGGATCGCTGTTTCTCGAATCTCGCAGTACACCGGTGATATCCGACGTGGTGATGTGGTCGTCTTCGATGACACTCTCGGGTGGCTGTCGAAAAACGACACAGAGAGCTCAAGCCCGCTTCGAAAAATCGCCGAATTTACGGGAATTCTTCCTGCCGGCGGTGAACAGACCTTAGTCAAGCGTGTGATTGGACTTGGCGGGGACCATGTCACCTGTTGCACGGCAGAAGGCAAGATCGAAGTTAACGGTGTCGCGATTAGCGAACCCTACCTTGCCAGCTCAGGTCCGGCCTCGTCAATGACTTTTGACGTCACTGTCCCCGAAGGGCACCTGTGGGTGATGGGGGATAACCGAACGAACTCGGCAGACTCTCGCTACCACATGGGGAACGGACAATCTCCCTACGTTCCCGAAAGCGCAGTGGTGGGGCGTGCATTTGCGGTGATTTGGCCGACCAACCGCCTTACGTGGCTTGGAGATCGCTCGGTTTTTTCCGGAGTTCCCGATCCTCAATGACGTCCTCTTCGCAGGCGCCTCAACGGCGCTCAGCTAAGCTGCAGCCCACGCGTGAGTGGGAGCGAGAACTGCAGTCTCGTTTCGGCGTTGTTGCAGGAATGGACGAGGTCGGGCGAGGTGCACTTGCAGGCCCGGTGTGCGTTGGTCTTGCTTTTGCGCCTCCTACCGGAGACGATGTTCTTCCCGGGCTTGCCGATTCAAAAATGCTCAGTATTCGTGCGCGCGAGGCCTTATATGAGCCGGTTTATCAGTGGAGTCCTTGCATTGAAATCGGGCAGGCCAGTAACACTGAGATTGATCGTTTTGGAATTGTTGCGGCCTTGAGGCTGGCGGGGCGTCGAGCCATGAAGGCTGCACAGGCTCGTGGTTTCAATGCCGATGTCATCATTTTGGATGGAAGCCATGATTGGCTGAGCGACTCGCCGGATCTTTTTGCCAGTTTTTACGCTCCTTCCTATCCCGATATCGCTGTTCCACCTGTTGTGACACGGGTAAAAGCGGATGCACATTGTGCGGTTGTATCGGCAGCGTCTGTTGCAGCGAAGGTGTATCGCGACCGCTTGATGATCGAGTGTGAGGACCCGGGGTATGACTGGGCCGGGAACAAAGGGTATTCCTCCGCGGCTCATATTCGCGGGCTCCGCGAGCTGGGGGCTTCTGACTTTCATCGACGCTCGTGGAAACTTCCGGGTGTCGACGAATAAAAGACACTGCGGCCCCCTAAGATACTGAGAGCAACACAGGAGGCCGTCATGTCGAACGATATTGAATCTTACGAGAATAATCTCGAACTAGCGCTTTTCCGCGAATATCGCGACGTCATCGGACTCTTTAAGTACGTTGTCGAGACCGAACGCCGTTTCTACCTGTGCAATCACGTTGATGTACAAGCTCGACCTGTTGGCGGCGATATTTTCTTTGAGCTGACCCTGACCGACGCCTGGGTCTGGGATATCTATCGTTCTTCGCGTTTCGTTCACTCTGTCCGCGTTGTTACCTACAAGGACGTCAACGTCGAGGAGCTTAACAAGCCTGAACTTCCTCTTGCTTAAGGACGGTATAGCGAGGTTCCGCCGCAGGAAGCTGGCGACCTATTGTTGTTCAGGAAACGGTTTTATCCACAGGGTGACCTCTGAACGGCGTTTCCCACAGATTCCCCCTCCTACCTAATTTTTGCGTGCTGTGCCTGCCATTCTTCCTCTCAAGGGAAGGAGTAATGGTGGATCACAGAAAATACCTTGGCCAGGCAGGGGAGGAGTATGCCTGCCGCTTCATCGAAGACAACGGCCTAGAAGTTCTTGAACGGAATTGGCGTGATTCGCGGCGCGGAGAACTCGACATCCTTGCGCGTGAGGGGCACACAGCGGTTGTTGTCGAGGTCCGCACACGAATCGGCACAACGTATGGGAGTGCTCTGGAGTCTGTTGACACTCGCAAAGTGCTCCAGTTGCGGCGCCTTGCTGCCCGATGGGCACATCAGCACTCCTCCTTTTCCAAGCTCCGTATTGATGTCATTGCTCTGACTGTCCCTCGCGGGTGCGCAGAAGAAGTACGCGAAGGCGGGAGAGCCGATTTCGATCGCTATCCACCGAAAATTGAGTGGGTGAGGGGCATCGCATGAGTTCCTTCCTTGCGCGCACGCGAGCTGTCTCTTTGGTTGGCCTCGATGGGACCATCGTCGATGTCGAAACACACGTGGGGCGCGGACTAGTGACCTTTACTCTCGTTGGGCTGCCAGATGCCTCTCTGCGAGAAGCACGCGATCGCGTTCGCTCAGCGCTTCAAGCGTGTGAACTGGAAGTACTGGATCGCCATGTGACAGTGGGGCTTTCACCTGCCGGTTTGCCCAAATCAGGTTCGGGTTTTGACTTCGCAATCGCTGTATCCATTCTTCTTGCCTCGTCAAAGATCAGAGCTCAAGGCGTCGCTGGAGAGGTTTTCATCGGTGAACTGGGACTGGATGGAAGTCTTCATACCATTCCTGGAGTCCTGCCAGCAGTGATTGCGGCCAGGCGCGCTGGGATCTCTCGGGTCTATGTTCCACAGGAGGCGCGCGAAGAAGCGTCACTTGTGCCGGGAATTGAGGTGCGCTCCTTTGCCCATCTTGCAGATTTCGTTCGTGCATGTGGAGGAGAAGCAACCCGAGCTCGGATCGTGGGCGTTTCTGGAAACACAGGATCGCGGGCACAACGAAACGAATCAGGGGAAAAATCGGGTCTGACTCGCGCAGAGATCGACTTTTCTCAAGTTCGCGGGCACAACGCCGCCGTGGACGCTGTTGCTCTTGCTGCGGCGGGCGGTCACCATCTGATGCTGATTGGTGAACCGGGAAGTGGGAAAACGATGATCGCTTCTCGAATTCCTTCGATTCTTCCAGAGTTAAGCGAGAGCGATGCTCTGACCGCAAGTGCGATTCATTCCCTTGCTGGGGATCTTCCTGCAGGAGGGTTGCTTGACCATGCGCCTTTTCAATCCCCTCATCACTCGATGTCGATTCCAGCGATGGTCGGTGGTGGAAGTAGCTGTATTCGTCCGGGAGCTGTGTCTCTTGCCCACGGGGGAGTTCTCTTTCTCGATGAGGCCACTGAATTCGCGCCTGCGGTTTTGGACTCATTACGCCAGCCCCTTGAATCTGGTTGGGTCAGAATTCAGCGTTCGGTTCATATCGCGTCCTATCCCGCGTCCTTTCAATTAGTTTTGGCGACGAATCCATGCCCGTGTGGACATCTTGGCGGGAGAACGAAGAGCTGCACGTGTTCGTCCGTGCAACGACGGCGTTATCTGGGGCGTCTCTCTGGGCCTCTCATTGACCGTATTGACATTACTTTGTCGATGAGGGTTCCGACGCAAGCCGACTTGAAGTGCGCAGCAGACTTCACTTCCGCATCGTTAAAGGAACAAGTGTGCGAGGCACGTGAGCGGGCGTTACGGCGATTGCGAGATACTCCTTGGCAGCTCAATCGGGATGTGGAGGGTTCGTGGATCCGTTCGACTCACCCACCTTCGGAACGGATTTTGTCTCTGATTGATCGCTCTGTTGACCGGGGAGAACTTTCCATGCGAGGCGCAGATCGCCTCCTTCGATTGATGTGGACCTGTGCTGATTTCTCTGGAAAAAATACGATCGGGCTGGAGGAATTCTCCTGCGCACTCCAGCTTCGCCAAGGAGGCGAACACTATGGAATCGGATAATCAACAACTGCTGGACGAGGTGTGGTGGAACTGCATCAGCGAGCCCGCGGATACCCAACTTGAAGTTCTTCGGTGCGCATTGGGTGATGAAGAGGCGAAGCGCTGGCTCCTTGCAGAACAGGTCTTGATCCCTGACGCGCTCAAAAGCCTTGAAGACACTTACAGGTCGTGTTGGAAGAGATGGAGGCCCCGGGCTCTTGCAGCTCAACCGGACCTTGAGCTCAATATCTTGGAAAAAATCGGTGGCCACATTGTCTTGCCAAAGGATGAGAAGTGGCCGAAGGGCTTTGTCAAACTTGGGCAAAATGCGCCTCGAATGCTCTGGGTTCTCGGGGAACTCTCGACGCGTTCTTCAATTGCGATTGTGGGCGCTCGCGCGTCTTCAAATTACGGGAACAGCGTTGCTCGTGAACTTTCCCGGGAGCTTTCTCATCGGGGATTTGGCACTATTTCTGGTGGAGCGATCGGTATTGACTCCTACGTTCACCAGGGTAGCGTTGACGTGGCTGGCTACACATGTGCGTTCATGGCTGGTGGATTGGGCAATCTCTATCCCGCATGCAACACGGATCTCTTTCGAACAATCCTTGCCTGTGGGGGAGCGCTCATCTCTGAAGTTCCATGCACATTCCGTCCTGCAAAGTGGCGATTCTTGGGAAGGAACCGCTTGATTGCTGCCGCTGCAAGCGGAGTTGTCGTTGTCGAGGCCTCGCCGCGTTCAGGGGCGCTGGCCACCTCTCGGTGGGCGCTCGAGCAGGGAACACCCGTTGGTGGGATCCCCGGATCTATATATTCGGAAGCATCGCGCGGGGTCCATGATTTGCTTCGCAATGGGGGAACTCTAATCCGTGACTATGTCGATGTCCTCGAGATGATAGGGGAGGCAAACGCGCCAGAGATCCACGAGCTTCCATTGTTCGGAGATCCTACTGCTCCTGATGGTCTTGTTGATTCCCTCGAACCGCTACTACGCCGGGTTTATGAGGCCCTTCCCCAAAGACGCTCCATGACGACCGAGCGTCTTGCTGTTGCGGCTGGCCTCGATGAAGAATCCGTTAAGGTCGCTCTTGTTCGACTTCAGCTCAGTGCATTCGTCGGTGTCGATGAGCGCGGTTGGCATCGCAGTCTCGGGCAAGGCCGATAGACTTGCCCCGTGGAGGAGTCTTTGATCGATGCATGGGGCGTGTATTTGCGCGCCAATCTTGCCGTATCAGAGCACACCCTTCGCGCCTATGTCAGCGATCTACGCGCATTCATTGTTTATTGTCAGGTCGATGAACTCTCAACAGAGAACATCCGCTGCGTCGTTACTCTTCGGGCAATTCGTGCCTGGCTCGCCAGTTTGGTTCAACAGGGGAAATCGCGATCGACAATCTCTCGTAGAACCGCTTCAATTCGTTCCTTCACCGCTTGGGCATATCGGCGTAAATACCTCGACAGCGACCCTGGGTTGCTCGTGACCAGCGCTCGCGGGGACCAAAAGCTTCCACAGGTTCAGACCCCTTCCGATACGGCCGAGCTCCTGTCTTATGCAGCCACTCGCGCACGCGAGGAGAATTCGCCGGCGGCGATACGCGATTGGGCCATCCTTGAGACGATTTACGCGACCGGTATTCGCGTGAGTGAAGTGTGCTCGCTGGATACGACGTCGATTGACCAACAGGGCATGACATTAAGAGTGATCGGTAAGGGCAACAAAGAACGAGTCGTTCCTTTTACGCGCGCGTGTTTGTCCGCACTGCAAGCATGGCTTTCTCATGGTCGCCCGAGTTTGGCGATTCCCGAAGCGGGACGTGCTCTCTTTGTTGGAGATAAGGGACGGCGCATTGACCCTCGTGTGATCCGCGCGATGATCCACCGAATGTGCGCACAGGCAGGCGTGCGAGACCTCGCCCCTCACGCCCTTCGCCACACTGCTGCGACACATATCCTGGCTGGAGGCGCAGACCTCAGAGCCGTGCAAGAAATGCTTGGACATTCTTCACTTCAAACAACTCAGCGTTATACGCATGTGGATGCTCAGCGCCTGAGCGCTATCTACAAACAAGCGCATCCTAGGGCTTAGCACTCATTGAAGAGTTTTCAACCGCGGATGTCCTTGGAGCATTCTGAGCGGATTGATGTAGCGATAACGACTAACTTTCGCACCCCAGTGAAGATCGCCCTTCCGCATGTGCGAATCCTCCTGCTTGGGCGGGGCAAGCTCACCGATGCGCTGCCCGCGCTGCACGGCCTCGCCAATGCGGAGGGAAGAAGTTGCTGGCTCAAAGGTGGAATGGATTCCCGAGCAATCAATGGAAAGGACTTCGCGTCCGGCGAGCATCCCGGAAAAGACTACGGTTCCGTTGCACGGGGAGCGAAGCGAAGGATCCTCACTTCCGATGTTGACCCATATTCCTCGTGAACCTGAAAGCCATGGCTTATCAGGTGGGGCAAAACCTTGAGTAAGAGTGAAAGGCTGAGAAAAAGGAAGAGTCCACACGGAAGAAGCGCGTGGCATGGCTGGTGTTGCAATTCCAGGAAAACAAAGGCTCCAAGCGAAGGTGAATGTCGCCACAGCAGGGATGAGCCGCAGAAAGTCATACGTACGTTGATTCATGAATCCAGCCTGCAAATAGGGAAACGATGTGGCTCGCGCAAAATGAAATCTGTGGAAAACGCCGAAGGAATATCCTCCCTGTGGATAGAGGCATGTGAGCTATTGCAAGTGAAATTGCTGCATTTTGTCCCCCGCTGGGTCCGAAGAGCTAGGTGAGATGAGATAGGATTGGACAGCATTCGCTGTGCGAATGACTTCGCGTGCTATTTTCCGAGCACCTCACGGAAGTGAAAGTGCCGGGGCAGTTGCGTCACGGTCCAATGGGTCGCAACGCCATAGCACCAGGGCCGAAAAGGCACATTAACCGAGAAAACCGGGGGAAACCCCACGATCCCGCCCAGCGGGGAAAGGACGATGCAATGGCAGTCGTCACCATGCGCCAGCTCCTGGAATCTGGCGTGCACTTCGGGCACCAGACCCGTCGTTGGAACCCGAAGATGAAGCGTTTCATCCTCACCGAACGTAACGGCATCTACATCATCGACCTCGAGCAGACCATTGCCGATATCGATATTGCCTTCGATTTCGTGAAGGAAACCGTTGCACACGGTGGAACCATCCTCTTTGTTGGCACCAAGAAGCAGGCACAGGAAGCTGTCGCCGAGCAGGCACAGCGCGTTGGCATGCCTTACGTGAACCACCGTTGGCTCGGCGGTATGCTCACCAACTTCTCCACCGTTTCCAAGCGTCTGCAGCGCCTGAAGGAACTCGAGCAGATTGACTTCGACGATGTGGCATCTTCCGGCCGCACCAAGAAGGAACTGCTCATGATGCGCCGCGAGAAGGACAAGCTTGCTCGCACCCTCGGTGGTATTCGCGATATGGCCAAGGTTCCCTCCGCAGTGTGGATCGTTGACCCGAAGAAGGAACACCTGGCGGTTTCCGAAGCTCGCAAGCTCAACATCCCGATCGTGGCCATCCTCGATACCAACGCAGATCCGGACGAGGTCGACTACCGTATTCCCGGCAACGATGACGCCATTCGCGCCGTTGCACTGCTGACCCGCGTGATCGCCGACGCAGTTGCCGAAGGCCTGCTTGCACGCAGCGCCGGCCGCAAGAATGCTTCCGAGGAAACCGCCGCTGAGCCTTTGGCTGAGTGGGAGCGCGAGCTTCTCGAAGGCGAAGTTGCCGCTGACGAGGCAGCAGCACAGGCCGTGACCAACGAGTCTGAAACCCCCGCACAGGACTGAAGCTCAGAAAGAAGGAAATCAGTAATGGCTAATTTCACCGCTGCTGATGTGAAGGCTCTGCGCGAGAAGACTGGCGCAGGCATGATGGACGTCAAGAAGGCGCTCCAGGAAGCCGACGGCGATGCCGAGAAGGCTCTCGAAATCATTCGTCTGAAGGGCCTGAAGTCGCTGTCCAAGCGCGAAGGTCGTCAGGCATCGGCCGGCCTGCTCGCCGCCTCCGTTCAGGACGGCGTGGGCGTTATGGTCGAGGTTAACTCTGAGACCGACTTCGTTGCCAAGAACCAGAAGTTCATCGACTTCGCACACTCTGTCCTCGAGGCCGCTGTTGCCTCCGGCGCATCCGACGTTGACTCGCTGCTTGCAGCTCCGATGGGCGACTCCACTGTCAAGGAACAGCTTGACGCAATGGCCGCAGTTATCGGCGAAAAGCTTGAAATCCGTCGCGTGATTCGCGTTGAGGGCGAGAACGTTGATCTCTACCTGCACCAGACCAGCCCCGACCTGCCCCCGCAGGTTGGTGTCTTCGTCGTCACCGACGCAGCTGGAGCTGGCGTTGCACACGATATCGCGATGCACGTTGCTGCCTACATGCCCGCTTACCTTGACCGCGACTCGGTTCCGGCCGATGTCTTGGAGAAGGAACGCGCCACCCTCGAGAAGATTACCCTCGAGGAAGGCAAGCCCGAGAAGATCGTCCCCAAGATTGTTCAGGGACGTCTTGAGGCATTCTTCAAGGACAACTGCCTGGTCGATCAGGCATTTGCTCGCGATCCTTCAAAGTCCGTCGGACAGGTTCTGCGCGACGCTGGTGCAAAGGTCACCCAGTTCGTGCGCGTCCACGTCGGCGCCTGATTTTGTGTGATGGCCCCGCTTCATGCGGGGCCATCACCCTATCTCTTAGGACTCAGCACTCATTCAAAGGAGAAGTACTCATGCCAGCTGCTCGTCGCGTCCTCCTCAAACTCTCAGGTGAAGCCTTTGGTGGAGGTTCCGTCGGCCTCGATCCCACTGTTGTCCGCTCAATTGCAGAGCAGATCGCCGAGGCAGTTCACGCGGGGATCCAGGTTGCAGTCGTCGTTGGCGGTGGTAACTTCTTCCGCGGTGCCGAGTTGTCCAGGCAAGGTCTGGACCGCTCGCGTGCGGACTACATGGGAATGCTCGGCACCGTCATGAATGCCCTGGCGCTTCAAGATTTCATCGAGCAGTCTGGTGTTCCCGCGCGCGTCCAAAGTGCAATTGCAATGCAACAGGTCGCCGAGCCCTACATTCCTCTGCGCGCTATTCGTCACCTCGAAAAGGGGCGCGTTGTTCTCTTCGGCGCAGGTGCAGGATTGCCCTACTTCTCTACCGATACGGTCTCCGCGCAGCGCGCATTGGAAACTCATTGCGATGAACTTCTTGTTGCAAAGAACGGTGTTGACGGCGTCTACGATGACGATCCTCGAGTCAACCCGAATGCGCATAAGCTTGACTTCGTCACCTATCAAGATGCACTGAGCCGTGGTCTGAAGGTCGTTGATGCTGCTGCCTTTGCGCTTGGCCAGGAAAACGGGCTGACAATGCGAGTCTTTGGAATGTCAGAACCCGGTAACGTTACCGCCGCGCTCCGTGGCGAAAAAATCGGTACGCTTGTCCTCAGCGAATCACACTGAAAGGAAGATTTCCGTGATCGACGACATCCTGCTTGAGGCAGAAGAAAAAATGGATAAGACGGTCGAAGCAGCCCGTCATGAATTCGGTAATATCCGGACCGGACGTGCAAATGCTGGCATGTTCGAGCAGCTCCTTGTTGACTACTATGGAGCCCCGACCCCGATGCAGCAGCTGGCTTCTTTCCAGATTCCTGAAGCTCGTACCGTTCTGATTTCGCCTTTTGATCGCACGGCGACCCAGGAGATCATCAAGACTCTGCGCGAGTCCGATTTGGGGGTCAACCCGACCGATGACGGAAACGTTGTACGCGTTGTTTTGCCTGCTTTGACTGAAGAACGTCGTAAGGAATACGTCAAGCAGGCAAAGAACAAGGCAGAAGATGCCCGTGTTTCGGTTCGCTCTATCCGTCGTAAGGCAAAGGAAAGCCTCGATCGTCTGAAGAAGGACGGCGAAGCAGGAGAAGACGAAGTCGAGCGCGCAGAAAAGGCTCTCGAGGCTGCAACGAAGGCTCGCGTCGAATTGATCGACCACCTTCTTGCAACTAAGGAAAGCGAACTTCTCACCATCTGATGTCCACCACATCCCATCAACACGGTCCATCGGTGTTTTCGCGCGTCTTTTCACCTCAGCCGCGCGAAAACACCCAGCCGCTAGCACCAACGGGGAAGGCCGGTCGCAATCTTCCGGCAGCGGTTTCTTCTGCTGTAGTCTTGATTGCCTTGCTCGTCGCCTCGCTACTTGTCGTCCAAGGGCTCTTTGTCGGCTTCGTGTGCTGCATCGCTCTGCTTGGATTGTGGGAGTTGGGAGGGGCTTTCGCGAGAGTCGGAACTCATATCGCCCTTGCTCCCTTGTACCTTGGCGCAATCGGCATGATGGTCTGCGCGTGGCTTCTTGGCCCCGAGGCCCTCACCATGGCCCTCTATCTCACTGTTTTTGCGGTTGTGGTGTGGCGCCTCATTGATGCCCCCACGCCTTCTCGGATTGCTGACATCACGGCCAGCGTGTTTAGCGCGATCTACGTTCCGTTCCTTGCATGCTTCGTTGTCTTGATGCTGCGCGAGTTTCGTTCGCCTGCAGTTATTGGGGTCTATGTTGCGGTGACCTGCTTTAACGATATTGGCGGCTGGCTTGTCGGTATTCTCTTCGGAAAGCATCCGATGGCGCCGCGCCTGTCCCCAAAGAAGTCGTGGGAAGGATTCATCGGATCGCTTGCGTTCTGCATCGGTACCGGCGTTGGCGGCTTCTATCTTCTGGGCGCACAGTGGTGGTGGGGTTTGATCGCCGGTGTGTGTGGCTGTGTCTGTGCGACGATCGGTGACCTTACTGAATCCTTGATCAAGCGTGAAGTCGGTTTGAAAGATATGTCTGCTTTGATCCCCGGGCACGGCGGCGTCCTTGATCGCGTGGACTCTCTTGTCATGACGGCCCCCGTTTTCTATGTGATTTTTCTTCTCGCACTTCGCTAAGCACAGCTAGCGATGGACGAAGATGCCGGTGGGAGCGATTAGGCTATGCACGTGGAAAGGAGGCCGTTGCGGTGAGCATAGAACAGCACAAGAAGCGACGTGAGGTACGTCCAACAGATCAATTGCCTGAAGGCGCGACATCGCCTGATGCGAAGCCTCAGGTGACTTTTACTGCGCGTAGGCGCGGAAAAGCCCCTCGTCATCTTGCTGATTTTGACCGAAGTGAACGCAAGGCTTTTGTTTCCGAGGCCGGGCTGCCTCCTTTCCGCGCCGACCAACTTTCGCGGCACTACTTTGAACGTCACGTGAGCGACCCGGCGCTGATGACGGATATGCCCAAGAGCGCGTATGACGTCATTTCTACGACACTTCTTCCTTCTCTTGGGCGTGAAGTTGCTGTTCTTGAGGCCGATCGTGGAGAGACTCTTAAGCACCTGTGGGAACTCTACGACGGGGCACGTGTGGAGTCTGTCCTCATGCGTTACAGCGATCGGACGACTTTGTGCATTTCTTCCCAAGCTGGGTGTGGGATGGGCTGTCCTTTCTGTGCCACAGGTCAGATGGGGCTGACACGTAATTTGTCGACGGCCGAAATCATTGACCAAGTACGCTGCGCACATCAAGCGTGTGAGCAGGGAATGGTTGGTGGATCGCCCACGCACCTGTCGAACATTGTGTTCATGGGAATGGGGGAGCCCCTGGCAAACTATAAGGCAGTGGTGGGAGCTCTCCATCGGATCATTGATCCTTCGCCAAGCGGTTTCGGCATGTCGGCACGCAATGTCACAGTATCGACGGTCGGTCTGGTTCCTGCGATTGATCGCCTCGCGCAAGAAGGCCTGCCCGTGACTTTGGCCGTGTCCCTGCATACTCCAGACGATGACCTCAGAGATGAGCTGATCCCTATTAATTCCCGCTGGAAGGTCGGCGAGCTTCTTGACGCTGCGCGACGTTACTTCGTTGCGACCGGACGTCGCGTATCTATTGAATACGCCTTGATTAAAGATATGAATGATCAGGTTTGGCGTGCACAACTCCTTGCTGACGAGCTCAACAAGCGCGGCAGGGGATGGGCGCATGTCAACCCCATTCCTCTCAACCCAACTCCGGGATCCATTTGGACAGCGTCCACTCGTCGTGCGCAGGATGCATTCGTACACACACTGCGAGACAATGGAATCTCGACAACGATTCGCGATACCCGCGGCTCTGATATCGACGGTGCCTGTGGGCAGCTTGCGACGGCTGTCAATAACCGCGAGCGTGCGCGTCAAAGTGCGCGTGAGAATAATGCACATGAAGAGGAGATGCGATGAGCGACGCTTTCCCGACGACGGGAATTTTCCGGCGTGGTTACGGTAAGGACGCCGTAGATGACTTCTTCGTCGATGCTCGTCATGCCTACGAGGGAGGCCTTCCTGCTGAGCAATTCAGTGCGGAGCAGGTCCGGCAGGCTTCCTTCCCTCGGCAGCGCAACGGTTATGACACCCAGGCTGTCGATGCAGCGATGAGCCGCCTTGAAGCTGCTTTTGTTCAGCGTGATCGTGCTGACCACATTGCAGTTAACGGAGAGGCTGCTTGGTACGAAAAAGTCGCCGACCGTGCGACCACCTTGTACCCGCGATTGCTTCGTCCCTACGGGGATCGCTTTGCCCATCCGAAGTCTGGAATCGGCTACGATGCCGAGCAAGTCGATGATCTTTTGGATCGGATCGCTGCCTTCTTCGATGATCGTGAGGAACTTCTGGCTGACGATGTTCGCCATTGCCTGTTTAAGTCCGCGCGTGGCAAAAAAGCCTATGCAATGGGTCCAGTTGATGCCTATCTCGGCCGTGCAGTCGAGATCCTTCTCTCCGTGAATTAAACGATGACACAACAAGTTGTCCTTCTAGGCTCAACGGGATCCATCGGCACCCAGGCCCTGCAGGTTATCGACCAATACGCAGAGCGTTTCGATGTTGTCGCGCTGAGCGCGGGTGGACACTCCCTCGAACTCCTCGCTGAGCAGTGCGTACGCTATCGCCCACAAATCGTGGGTATCCACAGCGGCAATGTTGATGAACTCGCTCAACTCATTCGCTCCAAAGGGGGAACTCTCCCGGAAATCCTCCACGGCGTAGAGGCCTCGACGCAGATCGCTGGATCTTTCCCCGAGGCCGTGGTTTTGAATGGGATTACCGGAGGCGTTGGCCTCGGACCTACACTCGCCGCACTTGAAGCGGGTGCAACCCTCGCCCTGGCAAATAAGGAATCCTTGGTTGTTGGCGGTTCCTTGATACGCAGGCGAATGCGTCGACCTGGACAGATTGTTCCCGTTGATTCAGAACATTCAGCGATTGCTCAATGTCTGGAAAGCGGTGTGCATGAAAAGGGATTGACCGCTTCCCGCGTGACGGGAAAGAGCGAGGTTGCCCAGCTTGTTCTCACGGCCTCGGGCGGTCCTTTCAGAGGGAAGAAACGCCATGAACTCACGGATGTCACTCCCCAGCAGGCTTTGGCGCATCCGACGTGGAGCATGGGGCCGGTTGTTACCATCAATTCCTCAACGCTGGTCAACAAGGGCCTCGAACTGATCGAAGCGCACCTTCTTTTTGATATTCCAGCAGATGATATTGTGCCGGTTGTTCATCCTCAGTCCATCGTTCACTCGATGGTGACGTGGAAAGACGGCGCAACGATCGCCCAGGCTTCTCCGCCCGATATGAAGCTCCCGATTGCTCTGGGACTCACTTGGCCTGAGCGGCTTCCTGATATTGAAAGACCCGTTGATTTTCTCCGCGCACAGGAGTGGACCTTCGAGCCCGTCGATTTTGAGACTTTCCCGGCCCTGACTCTTGCTCGCGCAGCTGTTTCAGAATCGGCAACGCACCCGGCAGTCTATAACGCGGCGAACGAAGTTTTCGTTCAAGCCTTCCTCGAAGAGAGGCTTCCCTATCTGTCGATTGTCGACCTTTTGGCGCAGGTTCTTGGCGAACACTCTGGTATTGCGCAGCCAAGTGTGGAAGATATTCTCGGCGTTGAAGAGTGGGCGCGAAATCGGGCTGAGCACTTGTGTGCTTACTGATTGTGCCTGCGGATACGTACTAGATGCCGCTAGGCTGGAACAGGCTTAATAGGTCGGGGCAGTAGGAATACCGTCGCACGCATTGGATGAGGACGAAGGACGAACGTGGGAATTATCGGTGTAGTCATTGTCATCGTGGGTTTGCTGATCTCGGTTGCCCTGCACGAATGCGGGCACATGCTTCCTGCCAAGAAATTCCGCGTTTACGTTCCTGAGTTCGCTGTCGGTTTTGGCCCCAGACTTCTTGCGTGGAAGAAAGGCGACACAACCTATTCCCTTCGAGCAATTCTTCTGGGCGGCTACGTCCGTATTGTCGGAATGTTTGCTCCGGCGCGTGAAGGGATAAAAACAACGAATAGCAAGGGCAAGCCCACGCTCGCCCAAGAAGCCCGCGAAGCAAGCATGGAAGAAATTCCTCAGGGCTACGAATCTCGCGCATTTTATCTCCTTCATCCAGCCAAGAAGATCGTTGTCATGCTGGGTGGGCCGATGGTCAATCTCTTCCTATCCATCGTGCTCATGACAGTTGCTTTAGTCGGGATCGGAATTCCTCGCGCCTCGCTGACGCTCGGCGATGTTCCACAAGAACTGTCCTCTCAAGGAACAAGCGTCCAAGCTCCCGCATACGCGGCTGGAATTCGGCGTGGGGATACGATTACCGCGATTAATGGAACAGGCGTTCAGTCGTGGGATGAGATGCGCCAAGCGATTGCAAGCTCGCAGGGTGAAATTGGCGTCGACTATCTACGCCAAGGCCAGAGCTATCATGTGCAGATCGACCCGCTGCGCACGGCTGATTCTGTGAGCATTGGAGTGATTGCCGGAATCGAATACCATGCGGCAAGTCCAGCGACTGTCGCCTCGTCAGTGTGGCAGACCTTTACCGGTACCGTACAAGTTGTCGTTCGTTTGCCACTTGCCCTGTGGGATGTTGGGCAATCGCTCGTTAAGGGCACACCGCGCGATTCTGCAGGCGTGATGTCGGTTGTCGGAATTGGCCGAATTGCAGCAGATGCGACTTCTTCGGACGTCACTGCTTCCAGCGGGGGATGGATGCGCTCGATTGCGCTACTACTGTCGATTTTGGCTTCTCTCAATATGGCGCTTTTTGTTTTTAATCTTCTGCCTTTCCCCCCGCTTGATGGTGGGCATATTGTTTCCGCGCTTTACGAGTGGATACGGCGTGGGATTGCTCGCACCAGAGGCAAGCAAGTTCCGCCGCCCGCCGATACTGCTCGCTTGATGCCGCTGACATATACGATGGGCGCACTCCTGATCGCTATGACAGTCTTGCTGGTCGCAGCTGACATCATTGCGCCAATTTCTTTGCAATAGAGCTGAGCCCGCGTGCCAGCCAGTTTCGAGTGGGAGATAATAATAAGGTGACTGAGATTAACTTAGGGATGCCGAGCGTCCACGAAAGCCCGTTTCCGCGTCGAAAGACTCGTCGAATCATGGTGGGGGATGTGCCCGTCGGTGGTGGGGCTCCCGTTTCTGTTCAGTCGATGACGACAACGAAAACACACGATATCGGTGCGACACTGCAGCAGATTGCAGAGTTGACCGCAGCGGGCTGCGATATTGTCCGCGTTGCCTGCCCGACCGATAAGGATGCTGAGGCGCTCCCGATTATCGTTAAGCAATCCCGTATTCCCGTGATCGCTGACATCCACTTCAATCCGAAGTATGTTTTCGCGGCGATCGAGGCCGGTTGTGGTGCAGTTCGCGTGAACCCGGGAAACATTCGTAAGTTCGATGATCAGGTGAAGGAAATTTGCCGCGCGGCTTCCGATCATGGAACGTCACTGCGTATCGGTGTGAATGCTGGTTCTTTGGATCCGCGTCTTCTCAAGAAGTACGGTCGAGCAACTCCCGAGGCCCTGGTCGAGTCTGCCGTTTGGGAAGCCTCGCTCTTTGAAGAAAATGACTTCCACGATTTCAAGATTTCCGTCAAGCATCATGATGTGCTCACGATGGTTCAGGCCTACCGTCTTCTTGCAGAGAAAGGCGATTGGCCTCTTCACTTGGGAGTGACCGAGGCCGGCCCCGCATTCCAGGGAACAATCAAGTCCTGTGCGGCTTTCGGTGTCCTTCTTGCCGATGGAATCGGCGATACTATTCGCGTCTCGCTTTCTGCGCCTCCCGTAGAAGAAGTTAAGGTTGGCACGAAGCTTCTTGAATTTATGGGGCTGCGTGAGAAGACTCTTGAGATCGTCTCGTGTCCTTCGTGCGGGCGTGCCCAAGTTGACGTGTGGACGCTTGCTGAGAATGTCACTGAAGGCCTCAAGGACCTTACTGTTCCCCTTCGCGTTGCCGTCATGGGCTGCGTGGTGAATGGCCCCGGCGAGGCTCGTGAAGCTGACCTGGGTGTGGCCTCGGGAAATGGCAAGGGACAGATTTTTATCCGCGGAGAAGTTGTTGAGACCGTTCCCGAAGATAACATCGTTCCCACCTTGATCAAGCACGCTAATCTTTTGGCTGAAGAAATGGGCTTGGAAGAAGGCGAAGGCTCTGTCGAGGTCATGCCCATCATCCGCTAGGGGAGTTGCGCGATTGCGCTTCACGTATCCTTCACTACAAAGAAAACAATTGCTACTACCGCTTCAATGAAGGGGATTGTTATGAAGATTCGTCACGTATTGGCTCTGGGCGTGCTGGGGTGTGCGGGCGCGATTTGCGCGACGGGTTTCCCGCGCCGTATCGGATTGACCCGTTCCGAGGCCGCGGTTTCTCTGCCCGGAGACCTTGAGCTTCCTAACGCTGATGTCGTCGTCGACCGCTCGGTCGTTATCGATGCTCTTCCGACGCGCGTCTGGGAAGTTTTGGACGCTGCTTTTGAAGAGGATGAAGACGGTCGTGTGTTGATCCGCCAGGAAAACGATTGCTTGGTTATTCGCGTTCCTGCCCCCGGAACCAATGTTGAGTGGGAAGATCAGGTTGAGGACTACACCGGTACCTGCACTTTTGCTCTTCTTCCCGAGGCCAACGATCGTACTCGCCTGCACCTGCGTGAGCGTCATCAGGCAACTGAGTCTGTTCCTGCGTGGCGCCTGTGGGCTGGAGTGTGCGCTGAGTCGTATTCGACCATGTCGATGCTGCGTGATTTGAAGGAAGCAGCAGAGGCTTTGTGAGCTGAACAATATGCCACGGCGGGTGCAGGCTTCGTGCCTGTGCCCGCCGTGCTTTAGGATTGAGGTGTGTTAAGAACTCTTTCCTCTTTTTTTCTGCGTACTTTGCGTGAAGACCCGGCTGATGCCGAGGTAATTTCGCATAAGCTCCTTGTCCGTGCTGGTTACATTCGTCGTACAGCTCCTGGTATCTACACGTGGCTTCCCTTGGGCCTGCGCCTTTTGCGTAAGGTCGAAGACATCGTTCGTGAAGAGATGGATGCGATGGGCGCTCAGGAAGTTCATCTTCCTGCGCTTCTGCCGGCGGATCCCTACAAGGAAACACATCGCTGGGACGAGTATGGCCCCACGCTGTTCAAGCTTCAGGATCGTAAGGGCGGGGACTACCTGCTGGCCCCGACCCACGAGGAGATGTTTACCCTCCTGGTGAAGGATCAGTATTCCTCCTACAAGGATCTTCCTCTAACCATCTACCAGATCCAGACGAAGTATCGCGATGAAGCGCGTCCGCGCGCGGGTCTGATTCGTGGCCGTGAGTTTGTCATGAAGGATGCCTATTCCTTCGATATCGACGATGCCGGGCTGGATGTTTCCTACCAGAATGAACGTGATACCTACGAGCGTATCTTTAAGCGTCTGGGCTTGGAATACGTCATCGTCTCAGCGATGTCTGGTGCGATGGGTGGCTCTCGTTCCGAAGAGTTCCTTCATCCCAGCCTGATCGGTGAGGATACTTTCGTGCGTTCCCCGGGTGGCTACGCCGCTAATGCCGAGGCCGTGGTGACCCCCGCGCCGGAGCCGATTCCTTTCGACGGTATTCCTGCGGTTGAGATGCGTGAGACGCCCAATGCCCCGACGATCGATGCTCTGGTGGAGCGCTCGAACGAGCTCTATCCGCGTGAGGATCGTCCGTGGCAGGCCTCGGATACATTGAAGAGCTTTGTGGTGACCTTGACCCATCCCGATGGGGAGCGCGAGGTTGTGCTGCTCGGCGTGCCTGGGGATCGTGACGTTGATATGAAGCGCCTCGAGGCCTCGGTTGCTCCCGCTGAGGTGGAAATGTCGACACCGGAAGACTTGGCGAAGTACCCCGAGTTGGTTCCGGGCTACATCGGTCCTATGGCCGCTGGTCCGAACTCTCCCGCGCGTCATCTGGATGAAGACGGCAACCCGGTTGGCGGGATCCGTTTCCTAGTTGATCCTCGCGTTGTTGATGGAACGACGTGGATTGCGGGTGCGAATACTCCCGGTAAGCACGTCTATTGGTTGACCATGGGTCGTGATTTTACGGCCGATGGAACGATCGAGGCTGCTGAAGTCCGTGAGGGGGATCTTGCTCCCGACGGCTCTGGTCCTCTGCACCTTGAACGTGGCATCGAGGTCGGCCATATCTTCCAGCTGGGACGCAAGTATGCGAAGTCCTTGGGACTGACGGTGCTTGACGAGAACGGTAAGAGCCAGGTTGTCACTATGGGTTCCTATGGAATCGGTGTCTCCCGTGTTCTGGCCGCGCTTGCAGAAACCAATAGCGATGAGCGTGGTCTGGCATGGCCCGCGAATATCGCTCCCTTCGACGTACACGTCCTGGCCACGGGTAAGACAGACGAGATTTTCGATACTGCGGCATCGATTTCCTCGGCCCTGGACCGCGATGGTTTGGACGTCCTTTTTGATGATCGTCGTAAGGTTTCCGCAGGTGTGAAGTTCGCGGACGCGGAGCTCGTGGGTATCCCGGTTTCGGTCGTCGTTGGACGAGGCCTTGCTGAAGGCAAGGTTGAGATCCGCCTGCGCGCGAGCGGGGAGTCTTTTGAAGTTCCGGTCGAATCCGCGGTGGAGCGTATCGAGCAGATCCATCGTGATCTTTTGGGAAGGTGAAGTAAATGGCTCTTCGCGAGATTCGAGTGATTGGTGATCCGGTCCTGCGCACTCCCTGCGATCCCATTCGCGATATTGATCAGAGCGTGAAGGCGCTGGTTGAAGATCTCCTCGAAACTGTGGATATGGATGGTCGCGCTGGTTTGGCTGCGAATCAGATCGGTGTTGGGCTGCGCGCCTTTTCTTACAACATTGACGGCGAGATCGGCTACGTGCTTAATCCCCGGATCGTTGAACTCAGTGAAGATGAGTATCAAGACGGGGACGAGGGCTGCCTTTCTGTACCGCAGTTGTGGTTCCCCACTCAGCGTGCATGGTATGCGCGTGTGGAGGGCGTCGATTTGGATGGCAAGCCTGTTGTCGTTGAAGGCGAGGAGCTTATGGCTCGTTGTCTTCAACACGAATGCGATCACTTGGACGGAATGCTCTACATTGATCGCTTGGATCGTAAGACTCGCAAGCGCGCGCTGCGCGAGATTCGTGAGCAGAACTACTAAAAGCAATATGTGAGTATCTATATCTCGCGCAACTGCGGCGGATCCTCTGGGATCCGCCGCAGTTTTTTGGTTAGAATAGCTTCACACCGTTTGTTTGTGGCATTGACGTAAGAGGACGTAGGGGAAGACGATCCTCAAACACAGGAGGCCACAATGCGAGGGACCTATACCCGCGGTGTACTTTTCGTACACTCAACCCCGCCTGCTCTTTGTCCGCACATCGAGTGGGCCGTTGGTGCTGCCTTGGGAACTGAAGTTCATTTGCAGTGGACTCCGCAAGAAGCTGCTCCCGGGATGTTGAGGAGCGAGTACTCGTGGGTGGGCAGTGCCGGTTCTGGAGCCCGCCTCGCATCCGCACTTCGCGGTTGGGAACACCTGCGCTACGAAGTGACCGAAGAAGCAAGCCCGTCATGCGATGCTGGCCGGTGGTCTCACACGCCGTCTTTGGGAATCTTCCATGCCCAAATGGATAGCGTGGGCAATGTTGTTGTTCCCGAGGATCGCGTTCGCGCTGCAATTGAAAACGCCACTTCCTATGAGGAACTGCGTGAAGGATTAGATCTTGCTCTTGGCCAGGCATGGGACGATGAACTTGAACCTTTCCGTCATGCTGGAGCGGGTGCTCCCGTACGCTGGTTGAATCGAGTGGGCTGACGGATGGGGACCATTGACGATCTCCTAGGAGATGCACTCGGTCAAGCCTTGGCCTCGAATGCCGAAAATACTCCCGTAGACGCGATCGAGGGGGCACGCGAGAAAGCGCAAGAAGAAAGAAGTGCGCATGTTTGCGAGGTCGTCGTCAGTGCGGTGCGTGCACATACTTCTATCGAGGAATCTCAGCTTCGCGATGGCCTTTCATTGGAGGAACTCGACCTCGATACTCTTTCTCTCTATGCGATTGTCACGGCAATTGAACATGAACTGAACATCAGCATTGAGGACGCCATCATTGCTGACTGGCACACTTTTGGGGATATCTTCGCTAGCGTCGATGAGCTGACTCACTAGTTCTCAATTCGTGTCCTAAAATCAAAGAGAGCCATTGCTGACGCACTGAATCAAGGAGATAACAGGTGGCACGTATCGAAGAAGATCTGCTGGGCACGCGTGAGGTTCCCGATGATGCGTATTGGGGGATTCATACCCTGCGAGCTCTTGAGAACTATCAGATCAGCGGCCGCAGTATCAATCAAGTTCCTGAACTGATTCGTGCCATCGTCCAAGTGAAGAAAGCCTGTGCGCTGGCGAACCGCGAATTGCGTGTGATTGGCGCGAAGTCTGCGGATGCGATTGTTGCCGCGTGTGATGACATTTTGACGAATGGTTCATGCATGGACCAATTCCCAATCGATCAGTTCCAAGGTGGCGCGGGGACGAGCGTGAATATGAACGCGAACGAAGTCATCGCTAACCGCGCACTCGAAATGATGGGGTTGCCTCGAGGGGATTACTCGGTCATTAATCCCAACGATCACGTCAATCACTCGCAGTCCACCAACGATGCCTATCCAACGGCATTCCGTCTAGCCTTGCACGGTAAAGTCGAAAGACTGCGCATTGCCATCGAAGACCTCGCAGGGGCTTTTGACGCAAAGGGAGAAGAATTCCACGACATTCTCACCATGGGTCGTACGCAGCTTCAGGATGCTGTTCCCATGACTCTTGGGCAGGAGATGACTGCGTTTGCAGTGACCTTGCGCGAAGAGGATCCGCGTCTCGAGGCGAACTCGGAGTTGCTTCTTGAAACTAACTTGGGTGCAACCGCTATTGGCACTGGGCTTAATACTCCTGCGGGTTACCAGGAAGCAGTCGTGCGTCATTTGGCTCAGATCAGTGGGGCTCGAGTAAAGGCAGCAACCCACTTGGTTGAGGCGACGTCGGATACTGGCGCTTACGTTTCGATGCACGCAGCGATCAAGCGTACCGCGGTGAAGCTTTCGAAGATTTGCAACGACTTGCGCTTGCTTGCCTCCGGTCCGCGCGCAGGATTGAACGAGATTAACCTTCCAGAAATGGCAGCGGGTTCATCTATCATGCCCGCGAAGGTCAATCCCATCATTCCTGAGGTCGTCAATCAGGTCTGCTTCAAGGTCATCGGAAATGACCAGACTGTAACGATGGCTGCTGAAGCCGGCCAGCTGCAACTCAACGTGATGGAACCAGTGATCGCTCAGGCGATCTTTGAATCGATCGATCTTCTGGTCAACGCTTGTGACACTCTTCGTGAGCGTTGCGTGAAGGGGATTACTGCCAATGCCGATGTGTGCCGAGCCTACGTCGAAAACTCGATCGGCATCGTCACCTACTTCAATGACGTGATCGGACACCATCTGGGTGACATCGTTGGAAAACGCGCCGCCGCCGAGGGGAAGACCGTGCGAGAAGTTATCGCAGAGATGGGGCTTCTCTCTGACGAAGAAGTTGAAGCGATTTTGTCGCCTGAGAACCTTGCAAACCCGCATTACAGGGGCGCTCACGTCGACTGATCAGCTAAATTGTTCATCGCATCAATCAATGAATCTAGTGTTTCTTGACTGGTGCCAGCAGCTGGAATAGAAGAAAGTCGAGTTTTTGTCGCGCTTTCTCCAGCGTCATCAGCTTTTTTCGCCGCTTGTGCCACGTATTCTGGATGCCATTCGATGTCCTGAGACACCTTACCTCCTAGAGGTTGAAGTAGTTGGCGAGCTCGCACCAGAGCATCGTTTGGTAGTAGCCCTCGAGCCCAACTTGTGCCGGATCTGAACGTTGTTTACGAACCATGCAGGGCGGAGCGAGGTAGCTGGAAGGTACACATGAGGTTGCGATCTTGTAGCTTGCCGAAGGAGTTGATAGCGTTGCGATGCTGGAAATTGGCTCATAGCGGCTGGCAATGCGCTTCCATCGAGTCCACGCTGAATATTCCCAGTTATCTTCCTCAATTTCCCGGTGAAACCTTGGATTCATATATCGAGTCGTCCGATCTATGAGCAGTCCTTTGGCCTTTTCGATATCACCTCTACTGAGTGCGTCAACTGCCTGCGAATGAATGCGTCTTGGAGCGTCGAAATCGTTCTCACGAGTGAAGATCGGTGAGTTTGCCAGTAAAACGTGGGGGGTTTCTTCTGTATCGATCAGATAGATATGACTTTCTTCTCCGACGGAGCGCAAAACTGTTGTCGAAACCGGGGCCTGAAAGATACAGAGCTGACGTATTACGTTGGGTGTGTAATGAGGTGAGAGTGAATAAATAGTGATCGGATGAGTGCTCTTCTGGATAGGGGCAAACAGATTCAGTGCGTCCTCGGTCAGGCAGCCTGCAGAAAAAACGGACTCAACGTGCTGTCCAGCCGCTTCTTCAGCTTCTAACCATACTCTTTCGCCATTGTCTGACTCGAGAGCCGCAGTGCGAAACGCTTCTGCGAGGCAAGTCGGAATTGAAATTGCGGGGCGATCTTTTGTATTCATGGAATGACCTGCAAAGTCTCGAGCATCCGGGGAAGTTGATCAGCGATTGAATTAATTGAAGTCGTTGTTGCGGTTACTGTCGCATAGAGGCGGACAGTTCTGTTACTAACTGCCTGAGTCCAGGTCCACTGGATCGCTGTGTAGGAGAGTCCTTCGTCAACGTAAAGGCCAGTAGTCATCAGTGTGTCATCACTTGGGATTGGAAAACGTGTCTGTTCGATAGTCATCCAGCCGGGAATAATTCCATCGAGGGGTATCGGGCTTTCCCCCATTAAATCGATGGTCACGATGAAATTCGGTCGGAATCCTGTCGTCTTTTCCGGAATTCCGACTGCAACAAAAAGAGCGTCATCTAAAGGGGAACGGGGGTGCGCGGAGGTCGCATTAACGATTGGCGGAATCTGTGGAGTGAGTACCGGCCTCGGATTCGGGAGAGATAACGCCCTCCATGTGTCGGGGAGTTCCATGCTTGTTTTGATGGTCATGGTTTCACCTCCAAGGGCGTACGAGCAATAATTGGTTTGGTGAGGGGTCGGGGGGATGATCTTCCCGTTTTCGTCAACAAGCCCGTGGCGCTTGTGCCACTGCCACTGCGCGTCTATGCAGTGAGGGACTGGAAGCGGAAGGAAATAGAGGACAGCAATGAGAAGAAAGAGGATCCCGAAGATAGCAATGATAAAAACGAGTGAGTCCGGTGCACCTGCTCTCTTTAGAAGTATGCCTGTACCGCTGGAAATTGCAGCTAACGTCCATGCGAGGCGGCGTATGCTCGCTCCTCGTTTTGAATAGAAATCACTGGACATATCCCTCCAGAAAACAGCAATTTGCGCATCGCTGTATGTTTCTGAACACCAGATGAATAATCCTATGAGAAAGAGAATCAATCCGGGGATAACTACACCAAGTTCGCTGCTCATTGCTACTGCGCTCTCGACCGATGCTTACGAAGCCAATGCAGCATCGTTAAAAAGGGTAGCGCCAGCGTCTCCGAAGCTACTTCCCATCCAACCACCTAGTACCCCTCCGATAAGTCCTCCTGCGACGATTCCAAGAGGGCCGAGGGGTGCACCGAGCGCGGCTCCGATCTGTGCGCAGTAAGTAGCCCCGGCATAGCCCAATCCCGCAGTAGCGATACCTTTAATTCCTGCACGTGTGATCTTAGTTCCTGTTCCCATTTCAGGGTGATGGTAGGTATCAGACTGATAGGACTCCAAGGCGCTTAGCCCTCCTCCTGCGATGGCTACGCCTCCACCTAAAAGCTTTGCTCCAGACTCAATTTTAGATACGTTCTTAAGGACAGAAGAAGCTTCTCCCTCAACACGAATTGCTTGGGCAGCCTCTCCACTGTTCTGCGGCGAGAGTCCTGGCTTTGCTCCTTCGGGCACCTTAGGTCCGTGCCGAGCCTCGTGAACGTGCCGGCCGCGGGTTGGTTTCCAGTTGCTGAGTTTTCCGCGTTCTTTGAACCTGCGCCAGGAGTTCAGATGGACGTAGTCCTCAGTAGGAGAAAAGATCGCATTTTTATTAAACAAGTATGCGCCGTGGAACGTCTTAACTCCATCGTTTACAAGGCCTTGTAGGTACTTTGGCATCTTCCACTCAGCGTGGTAGCCCTGCGGAGGAAGGAACTTATCACGGAAGCGCTTTACTAAACTCCCCAAGACTCGTTCGACGCCGCTGGTGTCTAATTTCGAAAGATCAGTCGCAAACTCGTGGTTTGCTGATTCTAAGTTGTTCTTCGTCCACGAGCATCGTTTGCTGAGAGAAGAAAAAAGTGCCGAATGGGAATCGCGCTGTGATTCTGATAAATGAATGAAAGCACTTTCGCCGCATTCACTCACTGTTAGACCAGCTTTTCTTGCGTCTTCTCTTATCGATCGAAAACTATCGCGGACTTTCCGGACTGCCCAAGCGTACGTAGATATAGTCCCCCGTAGCAGCTCTAAAAGTTTGACGGTGTCCAGTGCACTGTTTTCAAGTTTTTTCAGATCCTCTGCAGCCTGGGGGACGCATGACGCGACCTGTAATTCGATGAGGTGTCGTGCGTCGTGGGCGTCTTGAGCCGAGTTTCGAAGCTGACTGATCATTGTCTGAAATTGCTGATCAGCTGCAAACAAGCCGTCGACGTCAATCGCAAAGGTCCATGAAATCGTCTTGACACTGTCATAGCTTGATTGCGGAGTTCCGATACAGTGAGGCTGAGGGGGGTAAGTACTGCAGATTCAGGTAACACGCTACTTGCCTCCACATCGTCACTGACGAGGTGCTCCGCTGCTTATACAACAGACACTACGCCCGAGACGGGAAGCGTGCAAGCAGTTTCAACTTTCGGATTCCTGCTTTTTAGTCTGTGTTGCATTGAAAACAGAATGAAGAGTGGGTGGCGAGATTCTCAGAACCTCACCACCCACTGAGCTTTGCTTGCGCTTGTTGTTACGCAGGCTTAGCAGTTTTTACTCGTCGCTGGCGTGATCATTTCCGGAGATTGAGTAATTGAACAGCTGGTAGCGGTCGATCGCCTCTTGGACGAGGGAACGATCAATCTGCCCGCGGTCAGCCAGAGCCTTGAGGACTCGAACAGTCATTGACTCAGCATCGATATGGAACCAACGGCGCGCAGCACGGCGGGTATCCGAGAAACCAAAACCATCCGCGCCCAGCACGTGGTAGTCGCCGGGGACCCACTGACGGATCTGGTCAGGGAGCATACGATCGAAGTCAGAGGAAGCGACGAAGGGTCCTTCGCTTCCCTGCAACTGAGAGGAAATGAAGGGGGTGCGTGCCGCTTCGCTCGGGTGGAGGAAGTTGAATTCTTCCGCCTCCAAGGCCTCGCGACGCAATTCTGTCCACGAGGTGACCGACCATACCGCAGCGTCAACGCCCCAATCGCGGGCGAGCAGTTCGCGGGCCTCACGTGCCCACGGAACGCCGACACCGGAGGCAAGGAGCTGTGCCTTGGGGCCGCCGAAGTTCTGGTGGTCATCCAAGCGGTAGATTCCCTTGATTAGACCGTTAATGTCCAGGTTCTCCGGCTCTGCAGGCTGGTGGATCGGCTCGTTGTAGACGGTCAGGTAGTACATGACATTCGGGTCACGTCCGCCTGCATCACCGTACATGCGCTCCAGGCCATCGCTCATGATGTGGCGCAATTCGTAGGCATAAGCGGGGTCGTAACACGCGAAGGCGTGGTTCGTTGCCGCGAGCACCTGAGAATTACCATCCATGTGCTGGAGGCCTTCACCCGTCAGGGTGGTGCGACCAGCAGTCGCGCCAATGACGAAGCCCTTCGAAAGTTGGTCGCCGGCAGCCCAGAACTGATCGCCTGTACGTTGGAAACCAAACATCGAGTAGAAGATGTAGAAGGGGACCATGGGGAGGTTATGAGTCGCGTATGCGGTACCGACTACCTGGAAGGCTGCGGCACTTCCGGCCTCGGTGATACCGGTGTGCAGAACCTGGCCCTGCTCGGATTCACGGTAGGAGAGCATCATGTCCGCATCAACCGGAGTGTATGCCTGCCCTGTCGTATTAAAGATCTTCGCAGAGGGGAAGATCGCATCCAGACCGAAGGTACGAGCCTCATCGGGAATAATCGGCACGAAGTACTTGCCGACATTCTTATCCTTAATGAGATCCTTAATGAGGCGCACCAAAGCCATGGTCGTTGCCACCTCAAGCTTGCCTGAGCCCTTGGAAAGAGCCTCGAAAGGCTTCGAGGGAAGCTCAGGAAGCTTCGGCTGATGATCGCGGCGCTCGGGAACCCAACCGCCCAGCTTCTCACGCAGTTCCTTCATGTAGAGCAGAGCCGGGTGATCTGCCGGCGGCATGTAGTAGGGAGGCATGTAGGGATCGCGTTCCAGCTCTTCATCGGTGATGGGAAGCTGCAGACGATCACGAAGCTGCTTTGCGTCTTCCAAGGTCAGCTTCTTCATCTGGTGCGTCGAATTGCGACCAGCGAAGTGACTGCCCAGAGCGTAGCCCTTAATAGTGTGAGCCAAGATAACGGTCGGTTGACCGGTATGCTCGGTTGCAGCCTTGTATGCAGCGTAGACCTTACGGTAGTCGTGGCCGCCGCGCTGCAATGCCCAAATCTGGTCGTCGGTCCAGTTTTGAACCATGGCCTTGGTACGCGGGTCGCGTCCGAAGAAGTGCTCACGGATGTAGGCGCCGTCGTTAGCCTTGAAGGTCTGGTAGTCGCCGTCAAGCGTTTCGTTCATCAAGTGAACAAGGGCATCGTCCTTGTCGGAAGCGAGCAGCTGATCCCATCCGCGGCCCCAAATCACCTTGATGACGTTCCAGCCGGCGCCCTTGAAGAAGGCTTCCAGTTCCTGAATGATCTTGCCATTACCGCGGACCGGGCCGTCCAGACGCTGCAGGTTGCAGTTGATGACGAAGGTCAGGTTATCCAAGCCCTGCTGGGCTGCCAGCTGGAGCATGCCACGGGACTCGGGTTCGTCCATTTCGCCATCGCCGATGAAAGCCCAGGTGTGTTGGAGTGAGGTGTCCTTGATGCCGCGCAGGTGAAGGTACTTGTCGAACCATGCCTGGTAGATGGCCTCGGCAGGGCCAAGACCCAGCGACACCGTCGGGAACTCCCAGAACTCGGGGAGCTGACGCGGGTGCGGGTAGGAGGGCAGGCCGTGCGCGGTGGAAACTTGCTGGCGGAAACCGTCCATCTGTTCTTCGGAGAGACGTCCCTCGATGAAGGCGCGGGCGTAGGGACCGGGGGAGGCGTGGCCTTGGAAGAACACGTGGTCGCCGCCGCCGGGGTGGTCCTTTCCGCGGAAGAAGTGGTTCAAGCCGACTTCATAAAGAGTGGAGACCGAGGCGTAGGAGGAGATGTGTCCGCCAACCTTGATGCCGGGGCGCTGTGCGCGCGTCACTTGAACGGCTGCATTCCAACGGATCCAGCGGCGGTACTGGCGCTCCATGGCCTCGTCGCCGGGGAAGTAAGGTTCCTGGTCAACGGGGATGGTGTTGACATAGGGAGTCGTGTATTCCTGGGGGAGCTGAATGCCCTGGCGCCTTGCCTCATCCAGCATGTGCAGCAGGATGTAGCGTGCGCGCGGACCGCCCTTTTCCTCGATGAGACCACTTAGGGATTCGACCCATTCGGAGGTTTCAGCAGGGTCGTTATCGGGAACCTGGCTCAATAGGCCGTTGACAACGGGATGGTTCTCGCTCACTTGATCTCGAACTCCTCTGGTTGGTTAATGGAAGCGTTTTATCGGACACGCCCTCGTGGTTACGGGTCTATTTTCGTCCCTCGGGACAGAAAAAGCGAGCGAGAATAGGACTTCTGGCCCATGATTCTTGCCTCATTTGTTGCGGTGATAATTTCCGTGACACTGGGAAAATGACCGGAAAATGGAGAAAGAGAAAATTATTGCTCTGAGTGCATTACGATAAGACCCGTGATAAGCGAAGAAACACTGACAATGTCGTGGCTCGAAGGGGAACTCCGGTGAGTGTCAAACTAGGGTTCACAAAGGGCCAGATTATTCAAGAGTTTTATCTCGACGATGATGCGGATCAGAGCTTGCGCCAACTCGCTGAGGAGGAATGCGGCAACGAGCTAGTTGATCCCGACTATGAAGATGTCGTTGACGGAACAATCGTGTGGTGGCGCGCGGAAGACGCTGAAGAAGAAGATCTTGCCGATCTCCTAGTCGATGCCATGTCGAATCTTGATGACGGTGGCTTGATTTGGGTGCTTATTCCCAAGCCGGGCCGTCCTGGTGCAGTTCCTGTTTCCGATGTTGAAGAGGCCGCACATACAGCCGGTCTTCACGCGACTTCTGCAAGTGCGCTCGCACCGGAATGGGCAGGGATTCGTCTTACTGCTCGTTCAAGGACCCGCTGAGGATTTCGCGCGATACCGTCTCGGCAAGGCAGCGCGTGCCGCATGTTTTACACGCGCGCAATGAATCTCACAGCATCTGATTCCAAGTAATAGCTGCTTGTACTCTATGCTGTACTGGTGCGTTCATAAAGGGCGCGCTTCGGGCCTTTAGCTCAGTTGGCTAGAGCATCTGGTTTACACCCAGAAGGTCATCGGTTCGAGCCCGGTAGGGCCCACAGAATTGGGGTCGGAAGCCTTAAGCTTCCGACCCCAACGCGTATCGTTCAGGGGCGCGCGCTACTCGGCTGCTGAGTCCTCCTCCTGCTGCTCCAGCTCCCGCTTGGCGGCCTCAAAATTCTCTCGCACCGTTTTGGTAAGTGGGTGCTCAAGCCCGAGGATGCGTTGGTAATCGCTGAGGACATCCTCGTACAAGGGGACTGCCGCGTTGAGAAGGCCTGCCGATGCGTACAGGTCTGCGATGTTCTTACGTGATGCAAGGGTGTAGCGGTGGTAGGGGCCAAGGGTACGCGCGTATTCTGTGAAAACCTGTAAATATAAATCGAGCCCTTTAAGCAGGTAGCCTGCAGAAGCGTATGCGTAAGCGAGGTTGTTTCGCGAATGAATAGTATCGGGATGGTCGGGTCCCAGAATGCGCAGGCGATCCTTGAGGACCAGTTGAAACATGGAAATTGCCTCGCTGAACTGACCTGCCGATGCATATGCATGCGCGAGATCATTTCGCGTGGTCAGAACATCAGGATGGTCGGGGCCCAAGGCGCAGAGGCGGTTCTCGAGCACTTGTGTATAAAGGCTGATTGCTTCGTTGAAGTAACCCCCCGACTCGTAGGCGCCAGCAAGGTTGTTGGATGTGGTGAAGGTGCGAGGGTCGCAGGCGCCAAAGATGCGGGTCTGGTCTGCGAGGACTTGCTCGTACATCCTTATGGCATCAGGGACGTGCCCTGCAGCCTCGTACGCGTGTGCAAGGTTGTGTGATGCAGCGAGAGCTTTGGGGTGCTCTGGACCAAGAAGTTCCTGGATCATCACTACGCCACCCTCGAGGGTGAGGGCCTCGGAAAATAAGCCTTGATCATGTGCATGCGAAAAGGCTTCAAATAGGCTACTCGCTATGATTGCTTTCTCGAATAGACATCGGGAGTACTTTTGTTCGCCGACGGCGCGGAGCTGTTCAATTAAATCGAGCGTTTCTCGTCGGCGTGCATCTGTCTCGTTACGAGGGAAACTATCGACGTCTACTTTCCCCAGCAGAATTGCTGCCGATTCATAGGCCTCCGCAGCTTCATTCTCAGCCCAGGACTCGCGGAAAGCCTGCGCCTGAAGGCGATGCAGCATCGTCGTCGCTTTGTCTGCGGACTGCTGGATGATGGATCTGTGGATGAGCTCGGTGAGCGCATCGTGAGCGTCCTCGTCTTCGGCGGAATTAGTGCCTTGAAGTTCCCGGTCGTCCTGCTGCTCAATGGTGGGGTCGAGCCAGCGCGTGGGTACGCCGGACTCCGCGAGTAGCGCGAGTGCTCCCAATTGGCGTCGAGCATACCGTCGCGTCGGGTCCGCTAGATTCTCGAGTGCGTCCTCGATGGCCATACATAGAGCGGTGGCCACATCGTCCGCGTAGTAATCCCCGGGGACCGGGCGGATGGCACGTTCGCTGCGGTATGTATCGAGTTGGTTCAGGTATTGGGACAGCGACAGGTTTTTGTGTCGTGCAGTTGCTGCTGCCTGGGCAATTGCGAGCGGCAAGTCGCCCAGGCGCTCGGCTAATACATCCGCGGTGTCGTGATCGTCGGACTTTGTGACCGTGAGGAGGTAGTCAATCGACTCGTTGTGATCGAACCCCCCGACCTTGATCGTCGTCCAGTCTTGATATTCCCAGCCGGTGTTGTTCGTCGTCGTTGCGACAACGCGTAAGCCGTCACCTGTTGGTACAAGCCCACGAAGGTCGTTGATGTCCTCGACGTTGTCGAAGATGACGAGTCTGTCCGATGCTTCGCTCGAACGCAGGGAGTTCAGGCAGCGGGCGATGATCTGCTCTTGAGGCGGTTCGTCGCTCGTGTCGATCTTCAGTTCTTTCGCCAGTTCGACCAGAGCGCTTTTTATCGATTCTGGAGATACGGCATTCACCCATGCAATGAGGCTCCAGTTTGCGTCTTCGCACTGCTTGGCGAGAGCGGCGGCAAGCTGAGTCTTTCCGCAGCCGCGCATGCCCACCAAAACCGTGCGTCGTTGCGTTGGATCGGCAATCAGCGAGTTCACCTGTTGTTGCTCACGGCGCGCAATAAAACGGTCACCTGTTGCCACGTCCGGTCGGCTACCGAAAAATACGCGGCTCGGCTTATTCTCGTGATGTGCCACCTCCGCGAGCTTAGACGAGAGTGTATCGAGCTTGTCGTGCGTAACGGCGTGGGCGTCAAGAGAAAGCCGAGAGTTTTCTTGGATCTCGTCGATCCCAGACAAAATGCTCTTGAACGCCTCAATCTGAAACCTGGTGGACCATGGGGCGAGAGCACTGTACTCCGTAGCAACTGCTCCCACAAGCTCGTCGAAATAAGGTTCGGCTGCAGCTTCGACGTTCATGCGGCGTCGGTCCGCGTACTCTCGAAGCGTTTCTGGAAAGCTCTCGGGGGTACGGACTGCACTGAGGAGAAGCGCGCCATTATCGGCGACCTCTTCGAGGATGATCTCGACCTCGGTGCAAACCCCCGAGAGTAGATCGGGATTGACGCCTTGGCTGCTACAACGTTCACGCATTGCGTCCGTGCTTGTCACCAAGGCCTGACTGACGCGATGTTCAATCTGGCCCTTCGATTTATCGGTGCGTCGTAACGCCCGCGACAGATCACCGACAAGCTTCTGACCGTCTCCAACAAGATCAGCACCAAAAGAACTATCGCATGCACGCAGCAACACCTTCGTCAGAGCTATGCCAACTTTTGCCACCGCGACAACTACAGGATCAGGCATACGCGTTACTTTACATCAATGATTATGTTAGTCATTACAAGTGGTGTAGTGATTGAGTGGAACATGGCCATATTGTGGGGTCGGAAGCATTAAGCTTCCGACCCCAATCTTTTTGCAGACCTACGCGGCGACTACTCAGCGTTATCTGGCTGCGGATCCTCGGCCTCGTGAACTTCTTCTTGGGCTGCCTGAACGATCTCTTCGACGACGTCCTCACCGGCCACCAGCTTTCCAGATACGCCACTTCCAAGCTGTTCCATTGCGAGGCGTGCGACGAGTTGCTGGTTTGTCGTGGTCCTTTGTGAGCGTGCTCCGGAGAGGAAACTGAAGAACCAATTCACCAGCGTTCCTACCTGCGACTTAAAGCCGACGATGTAGAGCAGGTGGAGGAAACACCATGAAACCCATGCGGTAAAACCGGTTAGACTCAACTTGCCCATTTGGACAACCGCTTTGAAACGCGCGATCGTTGCCATTGATCCCTTGTCGAAATAGGAGAACTCTGTGCGCTTGGGGGCGCGACCGGCAAGACGTGCTCGTACGGTGTCTGCAGCGAAACGCGCCGATTGAATGGCGCCTTGGGCAACTCCCGGAACACCCGGGAAGGCCATCATGTCACCAAGCACGAAAATTTCGGGGTGGCCAGGCAGGGTAAGGTCTTTGTTGACTTCGACGCGTCCTGAGCGATCAACCTGGGCACCCGTCGCTTTGGCAAGTTGAGCTCCCAAAGGACTCGCGGACACGCCTGCGGCCCAGACCTTGCAGACGGATTCGATTGTTTCTTCTTCCCCGGACTTGTGCTTCAGCGTCACGCCCTCGGCGTCCACGTCGGTCACGAAGGCGTTCATCTTCGTCTCCACGCCGAGACCCGCCAGGGCCTGTTCGGTCTTGATGCCGAGCTCCTCGCCGAACGGGGGGAGCGGGTGCTCGGCGCCATCCACCAAGATGACGCGCGCTTTCGTCGGGTCGATGTTGCGGAACTCGCCCTTGAGAGTGCGAGAGGCGAGCTCGCGGATCTGTCCGGCCATCTCCACGCCGGTCGGGCCGGCGCCCACGACGACGAAGGTCAGGAGCTTCTCGACCGCAGTCGGGTCGGTCTCGATCTCGGCCAGTTCGAAGGCGCCGAAAATGCGTGCGCGCAGCTCGAGGGCGTCGTCGATCGTCTTCATGCCCGGCGCAAAGACCGCGAAGTGATCGTTGCCGAAGTAGGACTGGCCGGCGCCCGCCGCAACGATCAGCGTGTCGTATTCGGTCTGCTCGTGCTTGTTGTGGTTACGCCACTTTACAATTCGGTTCTCGACGTCAATATCTTCGACGAGCGCCTGGAAGACCTCGACGTTCTTTTGCTTGCGTAAAATTTCACGCGTCGTTGGCGCGATATCGCCCTCAGAAAGAATTCCAGTAGCAACCTGGTAGAGGAGCGGCTGGAAAAGGTGATGGGAAGTTCGCGCTAAAAGCGTGATATCCGCATCCGCATGCTTAAGGCGACGTGCGGCGGTGAGTCCAGCGAAACCGGAACCGATAATGACGATGTGATGACGAGACATTGACCTTCCTTAATTAGGTAAGGCCAATCTTACTAAAATGCGAAATGGTGTGCCAGAGACGGATGCGTGGCACTCGTTATACTCTTTCGACTTCCCTGCGACGCACTCTCAGATAACAGGGTTGATGCTCGCGCGACCAGCTGCGGGTCTTGATCGGAAACCCCCAGCCTGAGCATTTCATTCGCGAAAATGAGCCCTTCGGGCACAACGGAAACTTCAAGGAATGCTCACGTTGAAGCTGACTGCGGCGTTCAGTCTGGCCGCTTCTCTATGCAAATAGGGCTTGAGCCTGGGAAAAATCCACTTTCCCTGTCGTTGTCTTCGGGAGAGCCTCAACCCAGCGGATGCGGCGAGGATGCTGCCAAGGGGCCAAAGAATCTTTGACTAGATTCCTCACTTCTTTGAGGGAGGGCTCTTCATGAGTCGCCGGAACGAGCGCCGCTGCAACGATTTGTCCCCATCGTTCATCATCGAGGCCGACAACGCAGGCATCAGCCACACAGTCCAAGGCACGAAGAGCTTCTTCAACGTGCGCGGGGGAGACAAGCTCTCCACCCGTATTGATAACCCGTGAGGAACGGCCGATCATATGCATGCAATGATCCTCATCGAAAACGGCGATATCTGAGGAAGAAAACCATTCATTCTCGCGTTCTTCTTCACCCCAATAACGCGAGGCAACTCCCGGGCCGCGTACTTCAATGGTCCCGGCTTGCCCGGCCTCGGTAATGAGGTTGCCCTGCGCATCACGGAGACGGCACTGGATATAGGGGAAGGGGAAACCAATCGCACCTGGGTGAGCAGGCCAGCGCTCGGGACTCAAGAATGTTCCGGCGCCTCCTAGCTCAGTCATTCCCCACACATGAATGGGGCTCAGGCCCATGCGTGACATTTCGTCAAAAAGTGATGCCCCCATGGCATCTCCGCCGACCAAGGGGTGGGTCCACGAGGACAGATCGATTGTGGCCTCGCGTGCGGCCTGCACGAGCATATGGCACATAGCGGGTACCGCAAACATGATCGAGATACGCCATTTCTCGATGCCGCGAGCCACTTCAAGCGGGTCGAAAGAGGCGAAGACGACGAGGGTCCCTCCGTGAGTAAAGATATCCATCGAGGTGCCGTTGAAACCACCGATATGAGATAGTGGCGCGACTACCCCACAAACCGCTGATCCGGGACAGTATTCGAACCCATCCCTAAAGCACTGAGAAGCCCACCACAGGTTCGCATAAGTGAGCTGAGCTGCTCGCATCTTTCCTGAGGTGCCGGAGGTGAAAACTAAAGCGGCAGTCTCATCGTGGCATGGGAGTGGAACGAAATCTGCTGGGCACTCGTTACTGGCTTCACGCGAGAGGGCGTCGAGCTCCTCAAAAGACAAACATGCCAGCAAATTGCTTGTGTGAGGCGTGCCGGTTCGGGGACCGATAATGAGCGCAGGTGTGACTTCGTCATACAGGCGCGTGCGCACTGCCTCGGGGAGGAGGGGTGAAATTGGAACAGAGACTGCATGAATCCATGAAGCGGCGGCGTGAATCAGAAAATGCCACACGCTATTGGGAGCGCATACAACGATGCGGTCCCCCGCACTCAGTCCCAGAGCCGTGAAATACCAAGCAAGCCTGCGAACGCAGCTGGCGCTCTGCGCAAGAGTAAAAGTGCGTGCGCTTTCAGCATCGATCAGGCTGAGTCGGTCTGGATGCTGATGGGCCGCAGACAGCAGAGCGTGGGCAGGCGAAAGATCGGGCAAAACTTCCGCCTGACACCCGGTGTTCATCGAGCGCCGGCCATCTGGCGGTGAAGTTCTTGGCGTTTTTTCAGACGCTCAAGGACCGATCCCGCTTCCTGCAAGGTCGAACCGGAGTTCTCGATGTGTGCGAGTTCTTCCGGAATCTCAAAACCGCGGGCGCGCATTCCCTTCGCCCACAGCAATCCCGCGCGATAGGAAGAACGCACGAGGGGGCCGGCCATGACCCCGGCGAAGCCCATGGCCTCGGCCTCGGCAGAAAGCTCGATGAACTCTTCGGGATGTACCCAACGGTCGATTGGATGGTGCAGGGGAGAGGGGCGCAGATACTGCGTGAGAGTCAGCAGATCGCAGCCGGACTCGTGCAGGGCGCGCATTGCTTCAAGAATTTCCTGGCGGGTTTCGCCCATGCCCAAAATCAGGTTTGATTTCGTGACCATTCCACCGTCGTGTGCGCGTTTAATCATTGCGAGTGAACGCTCGTAACGGAAGGCTGGGCGAATTTTCTTGAAGATTCGCGGGACCGTCTCAAGATTGTGAGCGAAGACCTGGGGAGCGGCTTCGATAACCATATCGATGGACTCAGCGCTGCCTCGGAAATCGTCAACAAGAAGCTCGATTCCCGTTCCCGGGCTCTTTTGGCGGATTTGGCGCGTGGTTTCTGCATAGAGCCAAGCCGCGCCATCGGGGAGGTCATCGCGGGTGACACCGGTGATTGTCGCGTAGCGAAGTCCCATTTGAGCGACCGATTCGGCGATGCGTCTGGGTTCGTCTTGGTCGTATTCCGTGGGACGCCCAGTTGCGATATCGCAAAAATCGCACCTTCGCGTGCAGATTGCACCACCCAAGAGGAAAGTTGCTTCGCGGTCTTCCCAGCATTCGTAGATGTTCGGGCATCCAGCTTCTGCGCATACGGTGTGCAGCCCTGCGCCGCGAGCAAGAGAACGCATGTCCTGGTAGTTTTCACCCGCGCGTGCGGTCGTACGAATCCACTCGGGCTTATTCTCGATGGGAGTTTGTGCGTTACGAACCTCTACGCGCAAAAGCTTGCGTCCCTCGGGATCGGGGAGAGTGCTCATTGGGTGCGTCCTTCCGAATTTTCCATTGCCGAGGCCGCCGGTGCGAATGCGCCGATGGGGGCAGTTTCCCAGTGGAGCGGCTCTGGAGCTGAGTGAAGCTGAGGGGTAATCGATGCGATCATGTGCGGGACTAAAAGCTGAGCAGCCTGGGTCACATCGCTGGAGATTCCTTCCCATGACAGGGAAGCAACGTCTGCGTCGGTCAGGCCGCAGGGAATAATGCCGCTGAAGGCATACTGGGGGTCGATATCGACATTAAGAGCAATCCCGTGCATGGTTGCGCCACGTGCGACCTTCAAACCGATTGCACAAATCTTTCGGTCACGGCCTTGGTCGCCTCGAAGCCATACCCCTGCGCGGCCTTCAACGCGTTCTACGGGAAGTCCCCATTCTTCGCGCAGAGTCTCAAGGACCCCATTTTCAACGCTGCGGATCCATGCGTATAGATCGACGGGCTGACGAAGGCGCACGATCGGGTAAATAACGACTTGCCCGGGACCATGCCATGTCGCGGAACCCGCACGATCAACGTGGATGACGGGCAGCGTTGAATCGGGAATATCTTGGGGTTTTGTATGGCGTCCTGCTGTCCATGCCGGGGCAAACTCACCGACGATCAGGGTGTCTTCCGCCTCGCCGCGGGCGACCTGGTCATGAAGCGCATGCTGGTAGTCGTTCACGGCGGAGTAATCAGTCAGTCCACTGGGGATGAGATTCAAAATCCGCACTCTTCGATTTTAGAGGCGTGCTAGGTGCATTTCCTGAGCTTAGAGTGGGACATTCGTCCCACTGCTGTGACCTATCATGCATCCGGTTAGACTGAAGCCATGACGCAATGGACCGTTGACAGCATACGAACGCTGATGAATCAGTGGTATCCGCCCTCGACGGCGCATGAGTGGGACAAAGTTGAACTCATTACCGGCGCGCCTCAGGCACCGGTTCACAAAGTGCTTGTGGCATTAGACCCCACGCAAGCAGTGGTTGATGAGGCATGTCAGTGGGGCGCTGACATGGTCATCACCCATCACCCGCTCCTCCTCAGGGGAGCGTCGTTCCTTTCGGAAGAAAGCGCGAAAGGGCGAATGGTCGCCACTCTCAATCGTTCCCGTATCGCTCTTTTTAACGCGCACACCAACGGGGATGTTGCAATCGACGGGGTGGCGCAGGCCTGTGCAGATGTCATCGGTCTGAAGGACACCGAAGTTTTAGCCCCCGAAGGGACGAATGATCGGGGGCACATAATCGGGCTTGGGCGCATTGGTACCGTTTCTCCGATGAGCCTACGGGAGTTCGCGTGTGTTGTTGCACAAGCCTTACCAGCAGGCCCAACAGGCCTGCTCGTCGGCGGTGATCTTGACGCGACAATTCACCGAGTTGCGGTGAGCCCGGGAGCTGGAGATAGCCTGCTTGACCTAGTCCTTACCAGCGGGGCAGATGTCTTTATCACCGCTGATCTGCGCCATCACCCCGCCAGCGAATTCCTCGAAGAAGGGCATTGCGGCCTAATTTGTGCAAGCCACTGGGCAACGGAGACACTGTGGATGCCGGTACTTGCTCGCAAATTGAGGGAAGAAGCACGCCGATCAGCTATCACCTGTGAGGTGAAAGTCTCTACCATTGTGACAGAGCCGTGGAACGTTCATTTGAATACGGAGGGAAGTTACCTGTGAAAGCGCCTCACCCCCAGCAATTGGTCTTACTCGAGCTGCAAAAGCTCGACCAGAAAGAATCTTCGCTCCGCCACCGTCGTCAAGCCCATCCCGCACATGAAACTGTGCGCGAACTGGCTGCTCGTCTTGCTGATCTGCGCCGTGCAGCAGTGTCGCAAAGCGCTGTGATTTCAGACTGTGAGCGCGAGAGCAGACGCATCGAAGAAGAGATTGAGCGCGTGCGCCAACGTCGCGATCGTCAAAGCGAGAGAATCGAAAAGAACCAGGTTCCCCTGCGCGATATTAATTCCATGCAGCACGAGATCGCACAGATGGATGAGCGCATCAAGCGCCTCGAGGAAGACCAACTTTCCGCAGAGGAACGAACCGATGCGGCAAGAAACGCTCAAACTCAGATGAACGCTGAAGCAGAAGCAATTGAAGCCGATATTGAATCGACGAAGGCTCGTTTCCTTGAAGAAACCGCCGAACTTGATGATGAACTTCGCAGCGTGATTGCGCAGCGTCGTGAGCGTGCTGCTCAGATTGATGCTGCTCTTCTTGAAGAATACGAGGCCGCGCGTGACAAGAATGGTGCCCTTGCTGTGATCGAAGTGCGGGACGGTAACGCTATGGGCTTTGCTGAGCTTTCCCCGATGGAACTTGAGCGTATCCGCCTCACTCCCAGCGATGAACTCTACTTCGCGGAAGACACCGGGCAGATTGTCGTTCGGACCCGAAGCTAAAACAAAGAAAGGCCCCGCGATGCGGGGCCTTTCTTTTATTCCTCAGCGGTGATCAGAGTCAGAGTGCGCGTACTTCCATCGAGTCGAGTTGAGCGCGGTGGCGACACTTCGATCGCCTTTACGCGGCTTGTCACTCCGCGTGCATCACAGGTACAAATCCTGGGAATGATGTCGTGGAGGGCTTCTTTAAGTTCTATTTCCGAAGTGATGGTGGAGGAGGCAGGTGCTAGCGCGGCAGCGAGGATTCCGCGCCACTTCTTCGCATTGTGCGAGACAACGCTTCGTTTCCCGTTTTTCTCGCGCTCAACGCGGACATCCCACAGATGTGCCCACTGAGCCGAGCAAGCATTCTTGTAGTCACTAGAGCGGCAGTCAAGGATCGTGTGCTCAGCATAGTGATCCTTCAGTTCTTCGTTGAGGACTCGGCGCCACAGAGCAGAGATTTTGCCCAACGGGGGCAAAGTTGCGCCCATCGCGAGGCGGTGGAGAGGAATCATGTCCTCAGCACGAAGCACTCCAAAAATTCCCGAAAAGATGAGGATGCGCCGAGCATCTTCTCCTTCCCAGATAGTTGGGTTGTGCTCGCGAAGAGCTTCGTAAAGCACACCAGTAAATACAGTTGACGCTGGGGCGCAAGGCTGGTTCATGAGGGCACGATTGGCAACAAGTTCTGCTTCGTGCTTCGCGCCAATATTGAAGATGCGCCGCGCTGTGTGCGTCTCGGTGATTTGACCGCAGGCCTTTATTATTTCCGCGCGTGTCGAATTCAAAAACGGAAACGACAGTGAATCAAGGTTCAGATTGGGGCCATCGCTGGGTGCATTCTTGCCTTCTGAGGGCGGTAACCAGATATCCACGACTCCACACTAGTGATAAACGCGCTAAACTTCCCTGTGCATACGAGTTGGCTGGGCGGCCGCGCGACTTTAAGTCTCGAGGAACGTCCGGGCTCCACAGGGCAGGATGGTGGCTAACAGCCACCCGGGGTGACCCGCGGGAAAGTGCCACAGAAAAGAAACCGCTGCGTAAGCAGTAAGGGTGAAAAGGTGAGGTAAGAGCTCACCAGCGTTGCGGGCGACCGCATCGGCTTGGTAAACCCCATCCGGAGCAAGACCGAGCAGTAGACGTAAAGAATTGCCCGTTCGATGTCTGCGGGTAGGTTGCTTGAGGCCATCGGCAACGATGGTCCTAGATAGATGGTCGCCACTACGAAAGTAGGACAAAACCCGGCGTACAGGCTGACTCGAATGCACTTGAGGGCCGCTTGGAAACCCAAGCGGCCCTCAAAAATATGGTCGAAAGGGAGAACCCCTCCTGCGTTACGCGCGAGACCCGCGTGCGGCCTCGAAAGCTGCTCCAACGATGCCGGCAGTGTTGCGCAAGATTGCCGGCACAACGGGCGTGCGCAGGTTCAAGAGCGGGAGGAACTTCTCATGGTTGGCGCTCACGCCGCCACCGATGACAAAGAGATCGGGGGAGAAGAGCATCTCAACGTGTGAGTAGTATCGCTGAAGACGACCAGCCCACGTGACCCAATCCAGATTCTGTGCTGTTTTCTGGCCTGCTGAAGCCTGAGTTTCGGCATCGTGACCGTCGATCTCGAGGTGGCCGAGCTCGGAGTTGGGGAGAAGGATCCCGTCGTTGATGATTGCCGAGCCGATTCCAGTTCCGAGCGTCGTCACAATGACGACACCGGGAACGCCTCGTGCAGCGCCGTAAATGGCTTCGCCAAGTCCCGCGGCATCCGCATCGTTAAGGGCGACGATCGTGCGACCCAGATGACGGTCCATGAGCTCGACGACATCGATTCCCGCCCAAGAAGGATCGAGGTTAGCCATGAAGGGAACGCGCCCGTGCACGATGGGAGCGGGGAAAGTAATTCCAACCGGAATTTCTGGTGTGACGCCAAGCGTTTCAAGGACCTGACCGCACACCTGTGCAACAGCATCTGGCGTCGCAGGGGACGGTGTCTCAATGAGAACACTCTCGCCGGAGTATGTTCCCGTTGTGAGGTCGACAAGTGCGCCTTTGACGCCTGAACCGCCGATATCAATTCCGCATGCGAGTTTCATGTTCTTCTCCTTTGAGTGGCCGCACTACTAAGAATAACTGCCATCCAGGACAGATAAAAATTTGCTGCTGTATCAGGGGAGAGTGAGGATTTCTGCGCCGTCTTCAGTCACGACGATCGTGTGCTCAAATTGTGCTGATCGGCCGCGATCCTTCGTGACGACAGTCCAATCGTCATCCCACTGCTCCCACTCAATTCCGCCCAGATTGAGCATGGGTTCGATGGTGAAAACCATGCCTTCTTCCATGACTTCGTTATGCGCAGGAGCCGCATCGTAGTGGGGAACAATCAAGCCTGAGTGGAATGCTTCACCGACGCCGTGCCCGGTGAAATCGCGAACGACACCATAGTCAAAGCGATGTGCATAGGATTCAATCACTCGACCGATGACGTTAATCTCGCGGCCAGGACGCACAGCTTTGATGCCGCGCATCATTGCGTTACGGGTACGTTCAATGAGGAGATGGGACTCTTCATCCACATTTCCTACCTCGAACATCGCGCAGGTATCGCCGTGAACACCGTCGTAGTACGCCGTTATATCGACATTGACGATGTCCCCGTCTTCGAGGGGCCGATCATCAGGGATACCGTGGCAGATTACTTCATTAATCGAGGTGCATAGGGACTTAGGGAATCCCATGTAACCCAGACATGATGGGTAGGCATCGTGCGAAATGATGAACTCATGGCCTATGCGGTCCAATTCGTCCGTCGTTACCCCGGGACGAATTGCTTCACCGACTACCTGCAGCGCCTGAGCAGCGATACGGCCAGCCACGCGGATCTTTTCAATCGTTTCGGGGCTTTTAATATCGCCGGCAGTCACGACTTCGGGACCTGAGTGATACATGTACTCAGGACGGTCGATGTGTGCGGGAACCGCACGTCGCGGTGAGATCTTACCGGGCTTCAAAGTTCCAAGTGGAGCGCGCTTTGCGCCAAGTGATTGTGACATTGTTTATTCAACCTCATTCACTACGGTAGTTATCTGAACCGGGAAATTCGCCACTGCGAACGGCGGAAATATAGCTGCTTGCGGCCGATTCAAGTTCGCGGCCGAGTTCGGCAAAGCGCCGGGCAAAAGATGGGGACCATGAGGTCATGCCAGCCATATCGGACCAGACGAGGACCTGCCCATCCGTATAAGGGCCTGCTCCGATCCCGATCGTGATAATGGATAGTTCTTTTGTGAGCTGCGTTGCGACGGGCTCAGGAACCATTTCAAAAACGACTGCGAATGCACCGGCGGCTTCTAATGCGCGAGCATCTTCCATCAGCTTCTTTGCGCCTTCTCCGCGTCCTTGCATGCGCGGGCCTCCCAAGGAATTTTCGGATTGGGGGGTATAGCCGAGGTGCGCGACGACGGGGATTCCCCCGCCTGCAAGCAGAGCGACAGTTTCAGCTCGCGCCGCACCTCCTTCGAGCTTGACGGCGTGCGCACCGGCTTTCATGAGTCGTGCTGCACTGGCGAAAGCCTGCTCAGGTGAGGCCTCGTAGGTGCCGAAAGGAAGGTCCGCGACGATCAAGGCACGGGATGCTGCACGGGCAACAGCGGCAGTTGCGCGTTCCATATCATCGAGGGTTACGGGAAGAGTAGAGGAATACCCGAGTACAACATTGCCAAGCGAGTCCCCAACCAAAATCATATCGATCCCCGCGCGATCAAAGATCGAGGCGGTGAGAGCGTCATAAGCGGTCAGCATCGATATTCTGACGCCCTGTTTTTTAGCCGCTTGGAGATGCTGAATACGGATGCGCTTCTTATCCAGCGGTCCACGTCCGGGCTGTGGCGAGAGTGAAGGCAGGGGAGCTGAAGCAGTTGAATCGTCAGCGAGGTAACCCGTCATTGTTGTCCTTTCGTCGCACTTTGAGAGTAGTCCGCACTGCGGCTTCATTCCAGCCGGAAGAAGCTGTTGACCTACAATGGAAGAAATCCTCGTCCTGTCACGAGGCAAAATGCTGACCCAATCATAGGAGAGTAGGACATGACCGGCACCGCTGGTGGCCTCAATCCCTTAGATGAGCACGCAATCGAAGAGCTTGTCACTCAGGCAACCCAGGCGATCGCTCACACTGAAGACCTCGATGAATTGAAGGCCGTGCGCCTGGAGTTTATGGGAGACTCAGCTGCTCTCGTCCAGGCAAACCGCGGTATCGGCAAACTTGACCCGAAAGATCGCGGTCTTGCCGGTCGTCTGCTGGGATCTGCACGTTCGCAGATTAATGCAGCTCTGCAGGAACGCCAGGAACTCCTTCAAGAGCGTCACGATGCGCAAGTTTTGGTCAGCGAGGCCGTGGACATCACAATCCCGACCGCTCGCGCTCGCGCAGGCGCCCGTCATCCCCTCGAAACGATCATGGAAGAGATATCAGATTTCTTCATCGGAATGGGGTGGCAAATCGCCGAAGGACCGGAAATTGAACACGAATGGTTCAACTTTGACTCCTTGAATTTCGATATTGATCACCCCGCACGTCAGATGCAGGACACCCTCTACATCGATGGACGCAGCGTCGGGGGAGACAGTGAAGAAGACGGTCACCTCGTGATGCGTACGCACACTTCTCCTGTGCAATCGCGTTCGATCCTTTCTCGAGGTGTGCCGCTGTACATGGCGTGCCCCGGTAAGGTATTCCGCTCCGATGCTCTTGATGCAACGCACACCCCGGTCTTCCACCAGGTTGAGGGCCTCGCAATTGATCGCGGGCTGACAATGGCGCACTTGAAGGGCGTGCTCGACCACTTCGCCCGTCACATGTTTGGCCCCGATGCGAAGACCCGTTTGCGTCCTTCTTTCTTCCCATTTACCGAACCCAGCGCAGAGATGGATTTGTGGTTCCCCCAGAAGAAGGGCGGAGCCGGATGGATCGAATGGGGTGGATGCGGAATGGTCAACCCGAATGTTCTTCGAGCAACGGGTGTCGATCCTGAGGTTTACACGGGTATTGCATTTGGCGTTGGTGTTGAACGAACCCTGATGCTGCGAGACGGTATCGCAGACATGCATGACATTGTCGAGGGCGATGTGCGCTTCTCCGAGCAATTCGGTGTCAACGGAATGGGAAGGGGTAACTGATATGCCAATGGTTCCAATGAGCTGGCTGCGTGACTATGTCGATGCAGACCCGGCAATGACGACCGAAGAACTCGCGGCTGCTTTAGTTCGCGTCGGACTCGAAGAAGAAACCATCCACCCCGCACGCGTTACAGGGCCTCTCGTCGTGGGCCGTGTGCTCAGCCGCGAGGAATTTGAAGCCTCGAATGGTAAGACGGTCAACTACTGCCGTGTAGACGTCGGAGAACATAATGACGCGCCCGGTACTGGAAAAGAGCCCAGCGATCTTCCCTCGCGTGGCATTATCTGCGGTGCGCACAACTTTGATGTCAATGATCTAGTTGTTGTCTCCCTGCCGGGTGCTGTTCTTCCCGGACCTTTCGAGATTGCCGCACGAAAGACTTACGGCCATGTCTCTGATGGAATGATGTGCTCGGCGCGCGAACTTGGCTTGGGCGAGGATCACAATGGCATCATCGTTTTGCAGAAGGACTTCCCGGATGCAGATCTTCCCAATGTTGGCCAGAGCGTGATTTCTTTCCTTGGTTTGGGCGAGGAAGTTCTTGAGATCAACGTGACGCCGGATCGAGGGTATTGCTTCTCGATGCGAGGAGTTGCGCGCGAATTCTCCCACTCGACTGGTTCGGCTTTCCGTGACCCGGGTCTTGTGGGGACTCTCGTTGAGTCCGTTCCCGAGGCGAACGAGGCTGGTTTCCCGGTTGTTGTCGCTGATGACGCGCCTATTCACGGACGCTGCGGCGCAGATCGCTTTGTGACTCGGATCGTGCGCGGCGTCAATCCTGCAGCTCCCACGCCTCGTTGGATGGTTGAGCGGCTTGAAATGGCGGGAATGCGCTCGCTTTCTTTGGCCGTGGATATCACCAATTACGTGATGCTTGACCTTGGTCAGCCGATGCACGCCTACGATCTTGCTGCTCTTGAAGCTCCGATCGTTGTTCGTCGCGCGCGTCCGGGTGAAGAGCTGACGACTTTGGACGAGGTTGCGCGCATTCTGGATCCTGAGGATCTAGTCATTTCTGATTCGCCTAGTGGCGAGGAAGGATCGCGCCTTCTGGGGATCGCCGGTGTGATGGGCGGTGCGTATTCCGAGGTCGAGGATTCGACGACGGATATCCTTCTTGAAGCCGCGCACTTCGACGCTGTATCGATCGCGCGTTCCTCTCGTCGTCATAAGTTGCATTCCGAGGCCGCGAAGCGTTTTGAACGTGGAACTGACCCGCTTCTTCCTGCGATTGCAGCACAGCGCGCTGTCGATCTCCTCGTTCAATACGGTGGCGGTCATGCGGATCCTGCGGTCTTTGATCTCAATAACTTGCCTGAACCGACGAGCTATGAGTTCGCACTCAGTGATGCTGAGCGTTTGACCGGTGTTGCCTACACGCCCGAACGCGTCCGTCAGCTGCTCGAAGAAGTTGGTTGCGCTATCGAGGCCATTGACGATGAACGTGTACGCGTGACGCCTCCCTCATGGCGCCCCGACTTGACGGGAGCCGCTCACTTCGTCGAGGAAATTGCGCGTCTTGATGGTTACGACAATATTCCTTCGGTTCTTCCGACTGCTCCCGCGGGAACAGGCCTGACGCTTGCCCAGCGAGCACGACGTTTGGTCGCCCAAGGACTCGCGCATGCAGGCTTGACGCAGGTAGAGAGCTATCCCTTCGTTTCTGATTCTTTCGATCGCCAGGGAATGAAGGAAGACGATCCTCGCCGTCAGGCGGTCAAACTGCGTAATCCTCTTGCTGATGATGCGCCGTTGCTGCGTACCTCGGTTTTGGACACACTTCTTGACGTAGCGGCCCGTAACTGTGCGCGCGGGATTCCCTCGGTTGCGATTTATGAAGTTGCGAAGGTGGTGCACAGTCAGGGTGTCGTTCCTACGGGACTGATTTCGGCCGAGCATCGTCCCAGTGACGACCAGCTTGCTGCATTGGAAGCTGGAACTCCTCCGCAGCCGTGGCATGTTGGTGCTGTTCTCGCGGGTCAAGCACTGCCAGCAGGAATCCTCTCCGCTCAGCGTTCTTTCGATTGGGCGGATGCAGTTCAAGCGGTGCGATCGATTGCCGATCAGCTGGGCGTACGTATCGAAGTGACGCGTGCGTGGCTCGCACAGCCGATGACCCACAAGGGGCCTCGTCTCCCCGAGGCAGCAACGGATCCCGCTGAAGTTGCTCCCTACCACCCGGGTCGGGTCGCGCGAATCTTTGCGCGAAAGGGTAAGGATTTCGTCGAACTCGCCTTGGCGGGTGAGCTCTCGCCGAAGACCTGCAAGGCTTTCGGACTTCCGGCGCGGTCATGTGCCTTCGAACTGGACTTGGATGCACTGATCGCTCTCATCAGTGATGAGCCTTTGCAAGTCAAGCCGGTTTCGACGTATCCGGCAGCGAAGGAGGATCTTGCGCTGGTTGTTGCCAATGACCTGCCTGTTTCTCGCGTTGAGCAGGTTATTCGCCAGGCGGCGGGCGCTCTCATCGAGGACCTTTCGCTCTTCGACGTATACGAGGGCGACCAGGTTCCCGAAGGATTCCGTTCTTTGGCCTTCTCTCTGCGTCTTCGCGCCAGTGACCACACTCTGACTCCCGATGAGGTGCAGAAGGTCCGTGCGGATGTCATCGCAAAGACGGAGAAGGTTTTAGGGGCAACGCTTCGTGGGTGATCTGGTTGCGCCTTGTTAGTCTGAAGCCAGACTCGTGTGTGAAGGAGTATCAATGAAGGTTTTGCTGACTGCAGCTTCGCAGCATGGCGCAACCACAGAAGTTGCAGAGGCGATTGCTCGCAGGCTGAAGGCTGACGGCCTCGAGGTTGTCTGCAAACCGCCGCAAGACGTTGACTCTCTTGAGGGATTTGACGCTGTTATTTGCGGTTCCGCTGTCTACATGACTCAGTGGATGCCCGCCGCCCATGATTTTATGGAGCGTTTCGCGCAGGAACTGCACAAGGTGCCGGTGTGGGCTTTTTCCGTCGGTATGAACGGTGTCCCCAAGCATGTCCCGCAGGATCCCAGTCGGATTGGTCCTGTGCTGACGCGTATCGATGCGAAGGAGTTGCGTTCTTTTGCGGGACGCTACGATCCTTCTCTTCTTTCGCTTCGTGAGAGGGCGATCGTTCGCCTCGCGGGTGCAGTGGAAGGTGATTTCCGTGATTGGGATGCAATCGATGAATGGGCTCACGGCATTGCTCAAGAGCTGACACGTCAATAACTTTGATATTCCGCCGCTGAATGTCGATGGAAGGGGGCCTATGCGATCCGATTTTCGCATAGGCCCCCTTTCTTCCCTTATACTTGCCTGAACGGGAGTGGAGTCAACGTCGATTCGCGACTAATTAAGGGGATTTTGATGTCATCTGAAGCGACACCGCAGACGAAGGCTGGGCGCCATGCAGCAATTCGCAATCTGTTAGTCTCCCAAACTATTAGTTCTCAGGAACAACTGCGTTCTGCTTTGGGGACTCTCGGTATTGAGGTCACCCAGGCAACTTTGTCGCGTGATCTTATGGAAATGCGCGCGACGAAAATGCGTGACCGCTCGGGTACCTTGATTTATTCGGTCCCTAACGCAGATGGTTCTCAATCGCACGAAGCTGAGGCCAGCGTTGAACGCTTGCAGCGGTGGCTTCAGACCCTTCTTGTGACTTCAACCTGCGTAGGCAATCAATTGGTTTTGCGCACTCTGGTTGGCGCGGCAAACCTTTTGGGTTCAGCTCTCGATGTGGCTCGTATCGACGATGTCGTGGGAACAATCGCGGGTGACGACACGGTTTTGATCATCTGCACTTCCGATCAGGGAGCGCTCAACGCTCAGGAATATTTGACCTCTTTGGCCGGAGGCGGATCGCATCAAAGCGTCCTGTAAAAGTCGGTTTTCTTGAAGAGAATTGCTGTGTAGAACATGCCCGTTAGCCGTGTGGCTAGCGGGCATGCCTTCTTACGGCTATTCTCCCTACTGGAACTGGTTCTAGTCTTGAGGAATTACGTGAGTACAACAGTGAGTTCGAGGGCCGAATCTCTACTGCCGGCCGTAGGCGTTGCGATATTCTTCTTGGCTTTTGGCGGCCAAGGGGTGCGTAATCTTTTTGGCTGGGTCGGTTTCGGAGTGATTGCGGGGATCGTCCTCATTGCCGCGTGGGTGATTTTCTTCCTAGCGGGGCGCGCAGTGACGCTGCGCCGATTGTCTCTTTCGGTTTCTTCCTACATTCTGGTCTGCTGTCTGTCGGTGATATGGAGCCAGTATCGTTTAGAGACTTTTGGCTCTGCCTTGATTACTCTGGCGACGAGTTCGGCGGGGGTTCTCGTTGCGATTGCATTTCCGCTTCGACAGATGTTGGATGTCTTCACTCAGGCGATGAAGATCATCGTCGCTGCCTCCTATGCCCTTGAATTATGGGTTTCTTTGGCGGTTGGGCATCGCATACCGCCGATGTATATGCGCAATTGGAAAGAAGTCCCGGAACTCTATTACTGGGTGAATGACGCTCTCTTCAAAGGCGGACCGATTCAGGGCTTTGTTGGCAACCGGAATCCTCTTGCTTTCATTGCGCTTCTGCTCATGCTCTCCGTTTTGGTTCTTTGGGTTGAGGACAAGACACATCACCTGCGTAACGGAGCGTGGCTCCTTGCGTGTGTGGGCATTTTAGCTTTGACCGGCTCTGCAACCGTTTTCGTTGCCATGCTCGTCTCGGTGAGCGCCCTTGTTTTCTTCTTGATTATTCGCCGCTTGGGCTTTTATGAACGTCGCTTCGCTGTCCGTGTTGCTCTTACCGCCGCGGCAAGTTTCCTCTTGGTCGCCGTCATCATGAAGGACCAAGTCACTATCTTGCTGGGTCGCAGTTCTGATATGACTGGCCGCGGTGTGATCTGGCAGAAGCTCTTGGAGCTGTGGCAACAACACCCCTTCTTCGGATGGGGTTGGGTTGTCTTGTGGCCACCGTGGTTGCCGCTGTTTAAGAACCTGGTTGTTCGTCCCGATGGCACTCCCACGATGCAGGCACACAATGCCTACATTGAAGCTCTGTTCCAGACCGGAATCGTCGGTCTGATGCTTTTGGCCTTCGCTGTTTTGTGGGTGATGATTCGCATTTTCCGAGTTGCGCTACGCGATCTTGAAACTGACTTAGTGCCAACTTTGGCTGCAGTTCTGATGTTGGCAATGTTTGTGCAGTCCTTTACGGAGTCGCGCCTCTTGACTGAAGGGAATTGGGTGCTCTTCGTTGCCTTTGCAACTTGGCTGAAGGTTCGTGCAGAGTCCTACGACTTCCATCCTCCCCGACGAGCCATTTCCGGGGAAGAAACCAGCGCCACCGTGGCCTCGTAAAGGTCAAATGAACGTTCCTACGGAGGCGAGCACTTTTCACGTAAACTATGACTCGTATGTCATTCCAATAGGAAGAGGAAAAATCAATGACCGATATTATTGACGACCTCCAATGGCGTGGTCTGATTGCTCAGCACACCGACCTTGATGCGCTTCGCGCTCACTTCGCTGCGGGCCCGGTCACTTTCTATTGCGGCTATGATCCCACTGCGCCCTCTCTTCACCATGGGCACCTGGTTCAGCTGATCCTCATGCGTCACCTGCAACTGGCTGGCCACAAACCGCTTGCTCTTGTCGGCGGTGCGACGGGCCAGATTGGGGATCCTCGTCAAAGTGGCGAGCGTCAGCTTCAACCGACTGAAGTTGTCCAGGGTTGGGCCGACCGTTTGCGCGCGCAGATTTCGCGCTTCTTGGACTTCGAGGGACCTGCGGCTGCCCGTATGGTCAATAACCTGGATTGGACTCAGGAAATGAGTGCAATCGATCTTCTGCGCGGGATCGGTAAGTACTTCCGCGTGGGCACCATGCTGAATAAGGACATTGTTGCTCGTCGTATCGCTTCTGATGAAGGTATTTCATACACCGAGTTCTCCTACCAGGTTCTTCAGGCGAACGACTACCTCGAGCTCTTCCGTCGTTACGGTTGCACGCTAGAGACCGGTGGAAACGACCAGTGGGGCAATATGGTTGGCGGCGTCGATCTGATTCACAAGGTCGAGGGCGCTGATACCCACGTCATGACGACGCCCATTATTACTAAGGCTGACGGAACAAAGTTCGGTAAGTCCGAGGGCGGTGCAATTTGGCTCGACCCCGAGATGATGAGTCCGTACGCCTTCTATCAGTTCTGGTTGCAGGTCGCCGATGACGACGTCGTTCGTTTCTTGAAGATCTTCACCTTCTTGTCGCGCGAAGAAATTGAGGCGCTTGAGGTTGAAGTTGCCGAGCGTCCGCACGAGCGCGCTGCCCAGAAGGCCTTGGCTGCGAGCGTGACTGCTTTGGTCCACGGTGACGAGGAGCTTGCGCGCGTGCAGGCTGCGACCGATGCGCTGTGGGGGAGTGGCGATCTTTCTTCCATTGACGAGGCTACCCTGGCAGCAGCTACCAGTGACCTTCCCCGTGCGGAGCTTTCTTTGGGGGACTCTCTTATTGACGCTCTTGTTGAGACCGGACTGGAGAAGGGGCGTAGTGCTGCACGTCGTACCCTCGCGGGTGGTGGAGCTTACGTCAATAAGGTCAAGGTCGAAGATGAAGAGGCTGTGCTGCGTGCCGATGACCTCTTGGCAGGTGGCTTGGTTTTGATCCGTAAAGGTCGCAGGAATCTGGCTGTTGTTGCGGTCCGATGAGCTGTTTTTAAAGGTGTGCTCGTCATCATAGTGTTTTGATTTGACGACGAGCCCCTAAACGGCCTAATCTATAACTCGTTGCGCTGAGGGCGACGGAAACGTTGCAAAGCGCGAAAGCCCCTTTGAGATTCACCTCGGGTGAATTGCAAATGTGGGGGTGTTGTTTGTGAACTCGATAGTGTGTTTGTTTTTTGTTTTTATGCCTGTTTTTTGTTTTTGAGTATTTTTTTGGTTGGGATTGCTTGCCATGTTTTTTGTGGTGGGTTTTCCGGGCTTATTGTTTTTACAGTTTTGTTCGGAGAGTTTGATCCTGGCTCAGGACGAACGCTGGCGGCGTGCTTAACACATGCA